>Ga0214544_1001516_pt1 | contig 48449 bp, 41 predicted proteins | sample CNSS3metaG_FD_160074 | JGI IMG/M metagenome (GOLD analysis project Ga0214544, IMG submission 160074) | Root nodule microbial communities from cowpea collected in UCLA plant growth center, Los Angeles, California, USA - CNSS3 | ecosystem: Host-associated > Plants > Roots > Nodule | place: USA...
GAGAAAACTTCAGGGGCAATGTAGCCCAAAGTTCCCCTGGCTGCAGTCATCGATACCGTGCTCTGATTTTTGGGACACAACTTGGCTAGTCCAAAATCAGTGATTTTTGGGACAAAAAGGTCATCTAGCAAAACATTGTGAGGATTGATGTCAAAGTGAAGAATTCTATGATCACAGCCAAGGTGGAGATACTCAATCCCTCTGCCAACACCAAGACTTATTTGTTGCAACTTCTCCCAACCAAGGAAAACATCCTTCTTGTCGGGTGGAGCCAAGAATCTCTGCAACGACCCATTTGGAAAGAAATCGTAGACGAGAGCACGGTGGAACTCATCTGCGCAGAAACCAAGCAGACGAACAATGTTAACGTGATGAATTTTCCCGATGGATCTCACTTCATTTATGAAATCCTTCCCATCTCCCACTGTGTCTTTGAGTATCTTCACAGCAACAAGAATTTCACGGGAGAGCATTCCTTTGAATACGGCTCCATGAGCTCCTTCCCCTAAACTCTCACTAAACCCATTTGTGATTCTCTTGATGTCAGCGTAAGTGAACCTGGTAGGCTTCATTGCCTTGTAATCCTCCAAAAATTTCTCTATTCGAGCCTGGTCTTCTCCTCTCTTCTCACAATAGTCATACGCATAAAGCAATGTCTTGACCAGAAGCAGCAAAAGCATCAAACCAACTAGTCCTCCTGTTGGTGAAAAAATAAATTACCAAAAATGAATAACAATTTAAGCAAGGATCAAATACAGTGGCAAGAGACCAACAAAATAGCAAAACTATAACATAATAGTCACTGTAATACTGCATACCTCCAGCAATGAGGAGGATAGTTGACGTGGGAATCCTTTTTGTTTGGCAAGCATAACATTCAGTTGCACCGTTAGTACCATTCTTCCATTTACAATTTTGACCTTGTGCTTCACAGTATCCACAGTCAGGTTTTGACCATTCCATAACCAACGTCTCATAATACGAACCCCACCACGCGACGGAAACATCTTTCAACTTCGTGCAGGATACCAATTGGGGGTCAGTGACGTCGTTTTGGGAACCTAGTAGAAATATTGGGCACGACAATGAGTCGCAATGGAAGACGGAAACGTTAAACTTGTTGCTACTAGGGCGATCACCATAATAGGGGAATTGGAATGGAGAGATGGATGCGTTGCCGAGTTTCAAGAGTTTATCGGGAAGGCAATTTTGCGGGTCATATATTTGAATTAGTGTAGATTTGTAATCAATATTTCTGACAAACAATTGTATTGGAACAGCAGCCAGCTCCAGAATGAGCTCATTTTGTTGGGTGCACAACAGACCGAACTCAGGGGGGTAGTCGGTGGTGTGATTCAAGTTTTGGTTTCTGAGATAAAATGGAAATTGAATGCGAACGTGGCCACATTTATCGGCGCAGTGGTTCTTGCCGGTCGCAGGTTTTCCTATCAGAGACAGCAGCGTCAATACAAGAGACAGCTTCTGAAAACTGAGCATTTTGTGGTCGATTTGCAGTTTCAGGATGTCTTTCTAGTCAGCGCAAGTTTAACATGGACCGGGTGCAGCAGCAACTCCGCGTTGTCTTACTGTTCAGTCAATTCAATAACACCGGTCTAAATTTTCCACTAAGAAAAAACAGAGAAGTGTAGTGTATGATATAATTTTAAATGAGCAAGCTAGTCAATTGACCCCTTTCTTGTCCGGTGGCTTGCGTTTTAAGTGGGATTAAATAACAGTAATGGTATCCCACTGGACTTTTGCAATAATTAAATGATTAACTTTTGGGAATATAAAACATGGTTATAAATGGAAGTAAAGGAAAATATTTCGGTCGTAGGATGTCAAATGAGTTCTAGATGGGTTGATTAATCAAGGGTAAGACTAAAATTTAGTTTAATTTCACTCTTTTTTTTAGCAAAAATTTTATAATTCATTTTAACCAGTTATTATGAGTTAGGTGTATTAACTCATTTAGGATGTTTTGATTTTTCAATTTATTTTATATGTTTAAAACACTACAATCAAATTATTTATATATTGAAATAAACTTAAACTTATTATAAAAATAATAGTTGAAAATTAATATAATAATTTAACAATCAAATAAATTAAACATTAACATTATTTAAACATTACTTAACAACATTTTAATATACATTTAAAAAGATAAAATTATCAATCTGCATAATCAAGAAAAGTAAATAATTATAATAAAAAAATAGAAAAAAACAAATAAATACTTATTGTTGATGGATTATAAGTCAATCCATCTTCAAACAATTTGAATTTATTTAATTTACGTGTTAAGTGAATTAGGTTTAATTTGAACCAAGTTAAAAAAATTAATTTTTTTTCTAACTTAACCAATTTGAACCGTGACCACGGGCTAGCTCAACGATTTAAATACATTTTGACATTTTTCTATGTTACTTCTAAATAAATTAATATATTAATAAAATATATCAATATTAACTAACTATGGTCCTGGTTTTTCTTATCGGAAAAGAACTTCCACGCATAAATAAACAAACAAAAAAAATTATGAAACATAAGTAAGGTGAATAAGAAAACTGATTAAGTACTAAATATCGAATCATGTATTTTAATGTTCTTTTAGGTTTAAACTCAAATTTTCAAAAAGTATTTAAAATAATAAAAGATATGATTGATTACTAAATATTTTTTCATCCAATTAATTGTAAATATATATATATATATATATATATATATATATATATATATATATATATATATATATATTTAAGTTACATGAACGATTTGATAGGATATTTTATTACTATGTTGTGCTGCATTTTTTATATCTTGGATAAGAAAATGAGGTACAGACCGATTTAATGGATAAACAAGTTTCAACGTTCAACTAGAGTAATTAGTTTAGAGGTTGTATTTTCACAACCATTTTTGTCATGCCCATTATTAGGAAGCTGACGCGAAGGTGAGAGGATGTATATTACCAGTGGAAATCATCATCACTGGGACGCTGTTTTCAACTGTATTTCCTTCAGTATTAAAAAGCATGAGTTTTATTTTACATTCAATCTAACTTTCTAACATTAAATTAAAAAAATGAAAAGGAAATAAAAGAAGGACGTTCAATTTTAAATTCCAAACTATCCAGGGAAAAAATAAAATAAAATTGAAAGAGCTGTACAGTTATTTTAAGTTGAGAATTATATATTTTCTAAAATAGCAAACTTATTTCAATTATTTTTTTAATGTAATGATATAGACTATTATTATTTTAGATCAGGATGAATCATATTCATTTATTAAATAATTTGAACCAGTCGTCCGTCTAAGTTGATATTTAAGTGCATTTTTTCCAATTTGTTGAGCAGAGGTAATGATGAGTGTCTTACGCTTACCTTCTTGCTCTCGCTGTCCACAATCAGTGGTTGTCTTTATGGCTTTCATTTTTGCTCTTTTCCACCAAACTTGCAGTGCCAAGCATCGCACACCATGTCCATCTTCTTCATGCGGCGAATTTCGCGACATAAAATATCCATTCCGACTGAAAGGCGACCCTCGCGGTTGCGGCCTCCCCAACTACGAACTTGATTGCGTGAATAACAGGACAGTGCTTACTCTGTTTTCAGGAAAATACTATGTGAAGGAAATCGATTACAGTAGGTACGAAATCCGGCTGAGTGATGCGGGTGTTGTGGAGGACACTTCTTGCTCTTTTCCTCGCCATTTCTTATCCACACAAAATTTCAGTATTTTTGATACTCATCCGCTGACTACTTCGTTTGTGGAGGAATATCTTTATGAGCCTCCAAAAGTAGTGTTTCTAAACTGCAGCCACCGAGTGATTGATGATCCTCGATATGTGGAAGTGAAATCCGGCGGTTGTGATTCCGGTGGTGGCGTTATCTACGCCGTTCTCGATCGCAATGAGGCTGTTGCTCCGGAATTTACAGTGATGGACGTGAAGGCCGGGTGCAGATTAAAGGTTGCTACCTTCACAAACTGGACACATGACATGAAGGTTTCCTATGCTGATATCCTCAGATCTCTGGAAGAAGGATTTTGGTTGAGTTGGTTACCACTTGTTTGTAGGGATCACTGTGGAAATGGTGTGTATTGCGCCCTCAATAAAACCACACAACAAATTCAATGCAGTTTCTGTCAAATCTTCAACCAGGATACCCTCAATTGTGGTGAGATATTTTGTTCTATCTCTGTTTGCCCCTTCCTAATTTTATTAATTTAATCATATTATTATTTATTTTCACATTTTTAAATTCTATAAAATGAGTAATTTAAAGGAAATACAAAATATGGATAATTCGTCTTTTGAAAACCAGGGTTCTGATAAAAGAAATTATGTGTCAAAACATCAGTTCGATAACATGGTGTTAAGGCTTCCCTTCTTTTTATATTTTTAAGAAATAAAATTAGGGTGTGAAACATAACTTCACTTCGATGAAAAAATAGAAAAATAAATCAAAAGAAAATTAACAACTCCAGTATAATTTACTCAAAAATATCATGAAACTTCTTGAGGTTAATAAATATAATAGAGTAATTTCCTTTTTATAAATAATTATGTCTTTATAACTTTTCCACCACGTTAATCTTTTATTTTAATTTTTTACTCTTTTTATGTTAAATAATATAATATTTTAATTTATACCGTTATCTTCATGCAAATATTTCTTTTTATTATTTTAGGAATTCTATCGCGGATTCGTGGATACACTACTGGTACGCACCCTATCCCATGGGTCATCATTAACTTCTCTCAATACTATTTTCTCTACCCATATTATTAAATTTATTGCTTAAAATTGACTTTTAGGTTAAATTATTGTTTTGGTTCATTTAATATTTTAATCTATAATTTTCATTTATTTTTATTTTCTGTCATTTAAATTAGTAATTTAAAAAAAAAATCCATGAATTCTTAATTTTGCATATTTTTTTTTATCCGAATGAACTCTAGATGTCCCATGTTCAGATGTACCACCCGAAAAAATATTAATTAATTAAAATGAATATAAATATTTGAAAATTGGAAAGAAATTTGTCAAAAACCAATGAATTAAAATCATATAAAAATAAATGAAAATCCATCAATAAAAATTAAAAGAGATAAAAATCATAATTCAAACTCATTTTTATTTTAAGTAATTAATATGAACTAGTAGAAAATATAGGAACATTCGAGTAGCATATAAAAGAAATTTCTACAAATTAAATTATATGTTAGTTAATTTTAACTTAGGAGGAAATTAATTTTTTTCTTTCTAAAAGTAATGTTGGAGATTTTATAACGAATATAAATAAGACAAAAATGAGATATATAGAAAAGAATAAATTTCATCTTAGTGTACCGATCTAGTAAGGTTTAGTTAGATTTAAATTTCATTATTATTTAAATGTTATCAAAGCTTAATATGATATTAGAGTCTAATCAAATATCGAAGTTACGAAGAGTCTATAGTATCAAACATCTTTTTGATTTTCATATTTGATGTTTTTGGCATGAACACATATTAACTTTAGCATGAAGGTGGTGTTGGAGATCTCACATGATTAGAGATAATACCAATTACATACATACATACATATATATATATATATATATATATATATATATATATATATATATATATATATACACACACACACACACACACACCCCAATAGTCTATCCCCATTATAGTCCCCTACAACCTGACCACTATATTCCTTACCATTGTCATCTGCATGGTCCTCTACTCATATATTACATTTAATCTCGTAGGTGGATATCATAATACCAAAAACAAAGGATAAACAAGTGCAAATTTAATAAGACTACAATAAACAATATCATCATTAGTTCAAAAATAAAAAATTCAATCAAGAATCAAATATCTATCATATAACACATACCTTTTGACTTAGCCTTCATGGTTCAAACAAAACGTAAATATTTGACTCTACTTTTGAAAGGCCATAATAGACTCAGAGACTTTGCATTCCTCATAACTCACTCTCACCTCTTATAAGCTACAATTACATATATTAGGACACATGTCCATCTCAAGTATGACCCGAGTGAATTCCTTATATTTATGAGGTCTAGTCTTTTTTTAAACTGAAGCTCCAAATTGTATGAACTTCCTTAAACTCACACAATAGTGCTAACATCGGTGCTAACATAATTTCAATGTAGTACTCCTTCCTAGGAGTCACTAACATTAACTACACAGAACACATATTTCATTTCAAAATATTTAATATAAATAAAATGTAACTATTTTATCTCAATTTGTATGTACAAAAACACTTACATTTAATTTGTATTTACAAAAAACACTTTCATGCAATTTGTATTTACAAAACAATTGATTTTAGCTTGAGAAAAATTTAGCATAAACTTAGTTAAGTTGTAGAGTTATTTTCCTTTGAGTGAAAAACCTTTCCTTAAACAAATTTAAGATTGAAAATAAAGTTATTTTCAACTTTATTTTCGCTGGAGAAAAAATTATTCGCTTAGGTGAAAATATCAAAGAACTCAACCTTCTAGAAAAATCATACTAGTCCCAAAAGTTCAACAATTATTCAATATTGTTATTTCTAAACAACTCAATTCATAATTTAAATCCTCTGAGAATTTATCAATTAAAAACTACTTCAATCAAACATTCATAGCTACTTTCCAACCAAGTTTAATATGTTACTTATTTATCACACACTCCTTCTCCTCATCATCATCACAAATTAAAATCACTTGTCATTGTATATATTTACTAGCTTTCCTTACCTTCAAAATAATGTTTCCCAATGTTATAGCTCTGCAACTCAATAGATTAAAGTATTATGGATCAGAGGCTTAGTGCAAAGTATCCGACCAAAACAAAAAATCAATATAAGGTCAATTAAACTGAGATAACCACTTCTATGTACCATATTTATTATGATTGATGACTATAAAACTAAAAAAACTAGGGAAGAAAAGATTCCATAGGGTAAATAGAAACTTAAGTTTTTTTTTTTTCTGAAATTTGATTGATTCAGTTTATTCATTAGCTCCTAAATTTGGCGCAATTTAGAATCTGAAATGGATGAGAAATTAAGATGAAATTGAGAAAAATTAAAGGAAGTGAAATATGGTTGTGAAAGGCTATAGAAAGAAGAAATAGATGAGGATGAAGCTAATGTATTTTTACTTTCTCTTTCTTCCTTTTGTTTTAATTTTAAAACACGACACAGTAATCAGATTACATATAGTTAAATGAATTAGTTTTAATTTGAGTTATTTTTTTCTTATATAAGTAAAAAATATTAAACTTAATTCAAATATTCAAATAATGCATTAGTTTTGTGGAATATGTGTATCGCCCATGATCTAATGCAGTGTTCTTTTGTTAGATTATACTGATCTTTTCAAGTGTAGGACAAGAAATATACTACTTTTACACTTCAAAATATTAATATTTTAATTATTTTAACTCAAAATATTAATATATATTTTTGTATTATTAGAGTATGTACTTTTATTTTTAGAGATCTAAAAGTATAATTTTTCTTTGTCTTAATGTCATGCGTACTTTTTTCATTTAAGCATTCTTTTTCATCTACAGGTTTCTTTAAAAGCATCATAAAAGGTAACGGAGATTATCTATTCCTCCTTTATTAAATTCAATACAATATATAACAATTGGTTACTTGCATGAACCAAGTTAATTATTAGACCAATTCACTTATTTTATTTTCTCATATTAATTTTTGACGAAACTTAACTTGACAGGATTTGTCAATAGGATAAAAACTGTAAATCGATCATTGTCGGTCTGGAATGATGCAGGAGAATTCATAGGTCAAGATATTATACCAATACTAATAGCAACTAGGTATTTATTTGGACTCTCACTTTTGCTAGTGCTATTCATCTATAAATGGCGACGAAGACATTTTTCAGTGTATGAAAACATTGAAAACTTTTTGTTAGACAACGATATAAATCCCATTAGATACGAGTACAAAGAAGTCAAGAAAATGACTAAAGGTTTCAAAGTGAAATTAGGAGAAGGAGGTTTTGGTTTTGTTTACAAAGGAAAGCTTCAAAGTGTATTAGATGTAGCAGTAAAGATGTTGAGTAAATCCAAAGATAATGGACAAGATTTTGTTAATGAAGTAGCTACTATTGGAAGAATACATCATGTGAATGTAGTACGTCTTATTGGATATTGTGTCGAAGGAAAAAGGAGTGGTCTAATTTATGAATATATGCCTAATGGGTCATTGGATAAATACATTTTTTCTAAAGAAGGAAGTATTCATCTAAGTTATGAGAAAATTTATAAAATATCCCTTGGAATTGCTCATGGCATAGCATATCTTCATCGAGGTTGTGATGTGCAAATTTTACATTTTGATATAAAGCCTCATAATATTCTTTTAGACAACAGTTTTACTCCAAAGGTTTCAGATTTCGGACTTGCAAAGTTGTATCCTACAAAAGATGGATCTATAATTTTGACTGCAATAAGAGGAACATTGGGTTACATGGCTCCAGAATTATTCTACAAAAATGTAGGTGGAGTTTCTTATAAAGCCGATGTTTATAGTTTTGGAATGCTTTTGATGGAAATGGCAAGTAGGAGGAAAAACTCAGATCCTCGTGCAGAACATTCAAGTCAACAGTATTTTCCCTTTTGGATCCATGATCAATTTAAAGAAGAGAAAGATATTGATATGGAAGGTGCTTCAGAAATGGATAAGAATCTTATAAGGAAAATGTTCATAGTTGCACTTTGGTGTGTACAATTTAAGCCATGTGATCGTCCAACAATGAGCAAGGTTGTAGAGATGCTTGAAGGAAAAGTTGAAAATCTTGAAATTCCTCCAAAACCTTATTTCTATCCTCATGAAATGTTAGAACATGATGGTACAATCAACTCTAACGAAATATCCTGGAGTGATTCAACTACTTATAATGTGAATGTTGATGAAAACATGTCTAATCACTCTTCTTTGGAATAACTCATTTAGTAGGAGTTAATTATTATTATATACAAATTTGTAATTTAAAGTTGAGGCTCATGGACTATATATTGTTGATTTAAATAATGCTCACACACTTTTATGGCTTATTAATGGTGTCAATGTGCTCTTCTATATTTTCAATCTGTAAGATTAAATTTTTTTAAAGATTTAAAAGGAAGACACTAGAAGAAAAAATAGTTTTAATGAAGGTTTATTTTTCATTACCAAGGGTTAAAATCTCTACTAAGTCATTACTCATGGTTAGAGTTTCCCTAGGTAAATCATCATTGGGAACATCCCAAGGGTTTTTTCTAACCTTGGGAAACACTTGTATTTAACAAAGGTTTTAAAACCTTCATTAACTTGTGCGAGTTTAAAAACCCATGTTAATTAATGAGTTTTAAAACCTCTATAAAATATTGTGAGTTTCAGAACCTCTGCAAAATATCATGAGTTTCAAAAATTTTATTAACTACCATAGGTTTCAAAACCTCTGTAAAGAACCATAAATTTCAAATTAGTCACTAACACAAAAAAAGGTTTTTAACGCCTGTTATTTTAGGCTTTTCACATTTCTTGAAGGTTCGACGTCATAGTGGGAGACGTTAAATTGACATATGTTGTCTTTGAACAGACGTTAATTAATGTCAATTTAAAAATAGTAATGATGGCTCAATTGGTATCAGAGCAAACGTTTTGAAAATATTTTAAAAATATTTTGGGGCTTTTGGGAAGTGAGCTTACCGTTTGATTGTGTGTGTGTGTGATTAGTTGTATGTAAGTAAGATATTAGTGGCTTTGTTTAACTAAGTCAATTGGTTTTAACAGTTGTAATGTGGCGTATCCAGGCTATGGCTGCTAACAGGAGGAGGAGAAATAGTGGTGTTGATGACATCGCGGAGGCTATTCACCGGATGGTGGACGCGATGCAAACACTTGTGGCAGCGCAACCTAGGACGGCCATTGCACCTGTCAGGGTGCCAACTGTGGAGGACTTCTTGCGCCACAAACCAGTGGAGTTCAATGACAAGGTCTCCCCGGATGAAGCGGATGCTTGGCTTCGCAAGTGTGAGAAGATCTTTAAAGTGATGAATTGCCCTGATGAGCAGAAGTTACTTTTCGCCACTTATTTGCTGAATGATGATGCGGAGTATTGGTGGACGGGAATGCAACAACAAATGCAGACCCGAGATGAACATGTGGAGTGGACTAGCTTCAGGACGTGGTTCCTGGAGAAATATTTCCCCGACACAGCCAGACAAGACAAGGAGGCAGAGTTCCTCGCACTGCAGCAGGGAGACATGACAGTGCAGGAGTACGTGAATAAATTTGAGCATCTGGCGAGATTTTCTTCACAGAATATGACAGAAGAGTGGAGGTGTTTGAAGTTTGAGTGAGGACTCAAACATGAGCTTAAGAAGGTGGTGACTCCCTTACGAGAGAGGAGATTTCCCGTCTTGGTGGAACAGGCCAAGAGTGCCGAGCATCTGGAGAAGGGCCCTGGCCCAATGGTGAGTAGACATCAGAAGAATGTCGTAGAGGCACGACAAATGAAGAAGCCGTACAGCCGACCACAGACGTCTCAAGGTTCCACTTGCTATCAGTGTGGCAGACAAAGAGAAATTGCCCACAGCTGACCGGTGCTGTAAGGGGATTCGGTGACAGTCGCAAGTGCTTCATATGCGACAAACTGGGTCATTTTGCTAACAACTGCCCTGAGAAGAAGAGTCCTAGTGCGAAGAAACCAGTAGTAGCCACGACAGCAAAACGAGCTCGAGCAGCTGTGAGGGTTTTTGCCATGATATCTACTGAGGCGACTCAGTCAGGTAATCTTATACTTGAGCCATGCTTGTTATTGGGTCATTCAGTGTTGATGTTGTTCAATTCTGGAGCAACACACTCATTCATATCTAATGCATGTGTGGGGAGATTGAGCTTGGAGAAACGTGATTTGGGGTGTGAGTTGCTTGTTTCAACTCCCTCCTCAGGTCAGGTGGCTACCAGTTCAATCTGCGTCGGGTGTTCAATGAAAGTGGCAGGTCGCAGATTCAAGGTGAACTTGGTGTGCTTGCCTTTGGAGGGACTGGACGTGATACTGGGGATGGACTGGCTGTCTAACAACCACATCATGATTGACTGTGGATGGCGTAGTTTGGTATTCCTGGAAAATGCAGGGTTGGAGTTGATATCGACTCAGCAGGTGTTGAAAGAACTACAAAGAGGGGCCATGTGTTTTATGGTGGTGGCCAAGCCAGAGAAGAAAAGTGCGACAGAGATCATCCAATCCATACCTATAGCTAGCGAGTATGCAAATGTGTTTCCAGATGAAGTGTCAGGGTTACCGCCGAGTCGAGACATTGACTTCACCATTGATCTCATTCCTGGTGCAGGTCCAGTGTCTATGGCTCCATACAGAATGGCAATGGCTGAGCTTGCAGAACTCAAGAAGCAAATTGAGGAATTATTGGAGAAGCAATTCATTCGACCGAGCGCGTCACCTTGGGGAGCTCCAGTTTTGTTAGTGAAGAAGAAGGACGGGAGCTCGCGACTATGTGTGGATTATAGGCAGCTGAATAAGCTGACTATTAAAAACAAATATCCGCTGCCAAGGATAGACGACTTACTTGACCAGTTGAAGGGTGCATGGGTGTTCTCTAAAATAGACTTGAGGTCGGGATACCACCAGATTCTAGTGCGGCCGGAGGATCTGCAAAAGACGGCATTCAGGTCACGATACGACCACTACGAATATGTGGTTATGCCATTTGGAGTGACGAATGCACCGGCAGTATTTATGGATTACATGAATAGGATTTTCCAACCTTGGTTGGATAAGTTTGTTGTCATCTTCATTGATGACATTCTTATCTACTCGAGGACACGAGAGGAACATGCTGATCACCTGAGGGTAGTGTTGAATGTGCTTAGGGAACACCAACTGTACGGGAAGTTGTCCAAGTGCGTGTTTTGGCTAGAGGAGGTACAATTTCTTGGACATGTCATTTCAGCTGAGGGTATTGCAGTAGACCCAGCTAAGATTGAAACAATGCTTAATTGGGAAAGGCCTAAGACAGTGACAGAGGTGCGAAGTTTCTTGGGCTTGGCAGGTTATTACCGGAGATTCGTGGAGGGGTTTTCAAAGAAGGTGAACCCTTTGACGCAGCTGACAAGAAAAGATCAGCCGTTCTCTTGGACTGAGCAGTGCGAAGAGTTTTTTGAGGAAATGAAGAAGTGTTTGACTTCCGCTCCAGTGCTAGTAATTCCGGATACCGAGAAGATGTTTGAGGTGTACTGTGATGCATCATATCAAGGTTTGGGGTGTGTAGAGATGCAAGAAAAGAGGGTCGTGGCATATGCTTCTCGTCAATTGAAGGTGCATGAGAAGAATTACCCGACTCATGACTTGGAGCTAGCCGCCATTGTGTTTGCTCTTAAGTCTTGGAGGCATTATCTATACGGCTCACAATTCCAAGTATTCAGCGATCACAAAAGTTTGAAATACTTGTTTGACCAGAAGGAGCTGAATATGAGGCAGCGCATGTGGATGGAGTATTTGAAAGACTATGACTTTGAATTGCTCTACCATCCGGGCAAGGCAAATGTTGTAGCCGATGCAGTTTGGGCGAGACTCGATACAGTGTAGCTTGCTAAGAGTTACTAATGAATTTTTGAATGAAATTCGTGTGGCTCAGGGACATGATTTGGAACTACAGCAGTTTGTGGGGTGGTTAGGCACAGAAAAAGGGAAGGATTATCAGATGGGAGAGGATGGTATTCTACGGTTTAAAGGTAGAGTGTGTGTACCAGGAGGACCTCATTTCAGGAGGCAGATACTGAAGGAGGGTCACCAGAGCCGTCTTAGCATACATCCAGGTATGAGTAAGATGTATAAGGATTTGAAGGAGTCCTTTTGGTGGAATGGTATGAAGGCAGATGTAGCAGACTTTGTTGCTCAGTGTTTGGTATGTCAAAAGGCCAAAATTGAACACCAAAGGCTGGGTGGTACACTGCAACCACTGGACGTACCTCAGTAAAACTGGGATAGTATCTATATGGATTTTGTGACACATCTTCCGCGGTCGACAAAGGGCCATGATTCGGTTTGGGTGATAGTAGACAGACTAACAAAATGTGCACATTTCTTGCCTATGAATCAGAAGTGGTCGATGGACAAGTTAGCAAAGTTGTATGTGCGAGAGGTGGTAAGATTGCATGGGGTACCCGAAACCATAGTGTCAGACCGGGATCCTAGATTCACATCACGGTTTTGGCAATCATTGCAGACGACCTTGGGTACACAGTTGAGGATGAGTTCAGCGTATCATCCTCAGACGGATGGACAGTCTGAACGGACCATCCAATCTTTAGAGTACTTATTGAGGTCTTGTGTGCTGGATCACATGGGGAACTGGAATGATGTGCTACCTTTGGTGGAGTTCACCTACAACAATAACTACCACTCCAGTATTGGTATGGCGCCCTATGAAGCATTGTATGGAAGGAGGTGTAGAACTCCATTGTGCTGGTATCAGGATGGTGAAGCCTTTGTGCTTGGTCCTGAATTTCTGCAACAGACGACTAGTAAGGTCAAGTTAATCCAAGATCGGATGAGAGCAACTCAGAGTAGGCAAAAGTCTTATGCGGATAAGAGGAGACGACCACTTGAGTTTGATGAAGGAGACCATGTATTCCTCCGGGTGCAGCCAACCACTGGTATCGGAAGGGTTCTTAAATCAAGGAAGTTAACTCCGAGATTTATAGGGCCTTATCAGATTACACGGAGAATAGGAGCAGCGGCGTATGAAATCGCTTTACCACCTCACCTATCCAATTTGCATAATGTGTTCCACGTCTCACAGTTGAGGAAATACATTGCAAGTCCAGATCATGTTTTGGAGTCAGATGAGGTGCATGTACGCAAGGATTTGACTATGCCAGTTAGACCGGTTCGCATATTGCATACTTAGGTCAAGCAACTGAGAGGCAAGGAGTTGAAGACGGTGAAGGTTCTTTGGGACGAGGCAACCCAGGAGATGACTTGGGAGATGGAGGATGTCATGAGGAAGTCTTATCCTCACCTCTTTGCTGGTAAGTCCTATTTTCGAGGACGAAAACCTTTAAAGGTAGAGGAATTGTAAGACCCGTGAAAATTAGTTAATTAAATAATCAATTAATTAATAAATGCAGGAAGAAAGCGCCTTTATGGCATTAGTTATTGCTTAATGTGACATGGAAAAGTACTAGCTCATGTGGTTGAGAGTACTTGGTTTGTGTGAGAGGACTTGGGTTCGAGTCTTATGTATGCCAATTTTGTGTTGTGTTTTATTATTTATTTTTAATAATATGTATGAGTATGGAATTGGTAATGTAAACTTATATTGACTGGATTGTATCACCAAATGTGAATTGGCATAGTGGTTGTGCTTTGGCATTATGAGTGGAGGGTCATGAGTTCAAACGTTGGTAGACAGAACTTAACCTTTATTTTTACTAAACTTAGTTTAGGATGAATGTGGAAAGGTAGAGAGAACCTAGCATGGGGCAGCCAAGAGGGTTGGAAAACCACCAAATAATTAACATTGAAGGGGAATTAAAACCCACACTAAGCCCAATTTCGTTTTATTTTTAAAACCCATCTTAAAAGCACCTATAAAAGCCAAAATTTAGGTAAAGAGAATGGTTTTGGCAGTGTGGTGAACTGGTATAGAGAGGAGCACGGGATTGAGAGGGTGAGTTGAGTTTTGGGTGTGCAAGGGCTGAAGCAAGAAGGGATTGTGAATCAAGGGGGTCCTGTCTTCTCAATTTTTGATCACTCATTCCAGGTTAGGGGAGTTGTACTTTGCATATGTAAATAATCTGTTAAGTATTATGATTTTGAGTCCCAATTGGTTCCTGTTTGATTGGGAAAATTCGTACCTTATGTGCTGTGATTGGGAATTGGAATATTTGAGGTTGGGTGCATGATTATGTATAGGTAATGTGTTGTGGGATGAGGGTTTTGATATTTCAGTTTATTGATGATTGTATGTTCGAATGTGGTTGTCAATATGTGTGAAAAGCATGGTTCTGAGTGCTACTTGCCATTACAATTGCATTGGTATGATTGAATGTTTGGTGGTATATTTTTGGGTGTGGTTTGGCATTATTTTGGGTAAATCGTGTGTGTCACAGAGAGGAAACTCTGCAAGTCTCGCCCAAGCGAGTTTATCTCGTCTAAGCGAGAGTTGCAGAACCTCGTTTCAGGTGTGGTTCACGCTGCTCGCTCAGGCGACCTGGTTCAGTGTTGAGCGACTTCTAGTCTCGCTTAGGCGAGAATGGCTCGCCTAGGCGAGGTCGCGATGGGTGCTTTGAGCGAAACATCTCGCCCAAGCGAGAGGTATTGGTGTTTTGAGCGACTTAGTCTCTCGCTCAGGCGAGAGACACTCGCCTAAGCGAGGTCGCGATGAGAAATGATGTTGTTTAAGTTGATCCTCGTTTAGGCGAGGTGTGGGTGATATTTTGAGCGATGTTATAGCTCGCCCAGGCGAGGGGATCTCGCCTAAGCGAGATAACGTGATGTTGTTGCTGTTTTAAGCTCGCCCAGGCGAGGTGAACTAGCTTAAGCGAAGCGGAGGGCTTAGCTTGGGCGAGAGTCCCTGGCTTAAGCGAGTTTATGTGAATTTCTCATGTTTGTGTGACCTTATGTGTGTGAAATGACTACTTTTCTTAAGTATAGGAAGTATATGCATGTGTTGTGGTGTGTGGGCTTGAAGGACTAAGTCCAATAGGGGTTTGGGATGTGCTTGGTGGTTGGTCACATGATGGGCATGGAACTGGTTGAGTTCCCGTCGGCTACTAATGGGCGAGGAGTCCTTAGTATGGTGATTGCATGTGTCGGACGCACGATAGGCAAGAAACTGTTATGTTCCCGTCGGCTAGTATTGGGCGAGGAGTCCATAGTATGGTGATTACGTGCGTGCCATCAATTTGGAGAGGAACAAAATGGCTAAATTTTACAAAAATTGGGAGTCAATTGAGATAAAAATTAAAATAAAGGGACCAAATTGAGAAAGTGGAAATCACACCTGACATATAAGTGACACGTGTCATTGTCATTACCACATCACTCTGTCACTATCATGTGGCACAATGATAGCTTGACACGTGACAATTTTCTTTTAAATTAAAAAAATTAAAAAAAAAGTCAAAAAATTTAGGAACTGACACGTGACACCCCTTCTAACGGCATTACTGTACCATTAACGGAAGAGAGCAAATTGAGACAAAAAAAATTAGAGGGACCAAATTGAGATTTTGCCACGAAAATGGGGACCAAAGACATGATTAAACCTTAAAGATAATTAAAGGTTAATTTGTGAAAAAAAATCGGTTTTCATTATTTAGGAATGAGGTTGATGGGAGTTATGGACGAAATAAGATGCAAAAGAGGAATGAGGAAAAGAAAACATGGAGTGGGGTGCAAAAGGAAATTGGCAAGGTGGTGTTGTTGGGCTACGGTGACGGATTTTAGAAATTGATAGTAACCACAACCCAATAATCATTATTGTTGTTATTAAGGATGATCCCAATCCAACTGCTATCGAGAATGAACCTACGAATGATGAGGGAGTTAGGCTCAAACGCTCACCAAACGTCCATCCAGTTGGGAGGATTACAAACACTAAATATTTATGAAATCTATTAGTAGACAACTATCATTCACCTAGTGAAAGTTTTTATTGCATTATGTTATTTTAGACTCTGTTACAACTCTGGTATAGTTCATCTTATATAAGAATTGTAATGCTGATATGAATGAAATAAGACATATAATTTAAGAATATCTTTCTCTCTTTCTTACTGGAGGAGTGATCCTGACCTCCAATTCAGGATTTCATTTAATCTTCACTTATCAATTTGGTGCTTCCTTTGATCTCTCCCATTACTCGTGCTCCTGACCAACAGGCACATGCTCTTTCTCACCTTGAGGAAGCTATTGCCAAACTTACTCAGGCCTAAATTACCATCACCAATGATCAAAGATCCATCCACTTCGAACTTGACGATCTCACCCATTATATCTCCACCCTTGAATGCCATTCTATCACCACCCAACATGTTGTGTTTTACCTTGATGATCCTAATCCTACCCTCAATTGGTACCAATGGTTGTATCGTAAAAATCAGATTTTGTCATGGCATCTTTGAATAATGTATCTTGAATAACCATTAACACAACCATAATGGAATTTTTCGTTTTTGTTCAATTATGGATAATTAAGGAAATTTAGAGTGAGTGAGAGAGGATAAATAAGGTGAAAAATAGAGAGCATTCTAATGAAACGGTCTGAAGAGTTTTGGAGAGCATAAGAATCACAATTAGAGAGATGGAGGGTTGTTGCGAAAGCAAGCCATTGTTGGTCAAAGGAAAGCTCTATAGTTATCAATCTTAAAGCGAGGAATCCAGGTTAGGGGAGTTCCTATTGGTTGTTTTAATCTTTAATTGTATGAAATTGTGATGTATCAAGGGTTTAGGATTTCATTTTTCTGTTTTTATCAAAGTTTCATTCGGGTTTCTGGAATTTTCCAGAAATCGCCTGACAGTCACGTGCAACCTGCTAGGCGACACAAGCTTCAGACCCACTCTTTCTGGGTTTTCTTCATGAACCGCCTGGCAGCAGAGGAGGATCCGCTAGGCGATGCGAACAAGGAAGCCAATTTTGGTTGATCTGGGTTTTCTTGTGTTTTCCGTGATGTTGTCATGATGATTTCTATGCATGAATATGAAATTTATGGTGTATTTGACTACAGGCAATGTTTATATGTTAAATGGATGTATATTGCATGAACTTGGGTAATTAGGGTTCCGTTGGAGTTGATGATGAATGAGTTTGAATTATGTAATTGATTGAATGTGTTGGTTCCATAGGAATAATGTTAATAAGAATATATCATGAACCCTATATAATGTGTACGCTTGAAATTAAGACTACTCGATGGTACATGTAGAGTTTAGGATGTTGGGGCCATGAATGTTACGGAAGGAATCTGGCTAATAAGGTTAACCTATAGTGTGGATAATGGGGAATAATTAGTAAAAGAGTGAAATCAGGATTTCTTCGGTCATAACTTAAGAATGAGTACAATTTGAATTAGGAAACTTGATATGAATTGTATGTATTAGAGAGTAGTAATAAGACACTACTTATGGTGGATCCAACTGATTAGGGAATGGTTAATTGGGAACATGATGATAATTGATTTGTGTATGGATTATGTGCATGTATTGCTTGTTAGTCACAATTTGATGTATGGAATACTGTGGTTTGGCTAAGATTGAAGTAATGTGTGATTTGAGGTCCCTTAGGACCTGTTTAACATGTTAAAAACCAGTAGCATTGCGCTACTGGTATGGCGACTGGCGGCGTGGGGTGGACTGCCAGGCGATGGAGTCCCAAAATAGTGGCAGTGGCCACTACACTTGCATGGTGCTTGGCGGTAGGGTTGGTTCCGCCGGGCGGTAGGGTTGGTTCCGCCAGGCGGAATTGTGTAGCAGAAGCCCTGAATAGTGCGTGGTGCCTGGCGGCAAGGTTGGGGTCTGCCAGGCGGTGATGGAGCATTGAGACTACTGTATGGTGCTTGGTGCCTGGCGGTGTGAAATGCCCGCCAGGCGGTCTGGAACCAAGTTCCACCTAGCGACACGAGAGGCGCGCCAGGCGGTTTTGGTACAGAGTTGGTGCGTGAGGAAGGATTTCTACACAGCTTTAGGTGATGTTCATGAGGCGATGCTTTGGCTGGGGGCCCAGTTACGAGTGTATCTTGTATTTGGGTAACACGTGGTCACTCTAGGCTATAACCTGGTGGTTTAGGAAGTACAGTGGAGTGTGGGAGATCGTGGCTCGTACGGTGAGGTTTCGGATGATTGCCCTCTTCAGTGCATCTGATATAGTTGTGGTAGTTTGGAAACAACTACGAACTTATGTTCGTTTTGGGGAACTTCACTTGGTGTCGCTTTGAGAGGTTGTGGCAAAGTTATTTCCACGTGTGGACTATCAGGTGGTGGCCAGTAGTCGGAGGGGCGAGTAGACACTCGTGCAACAAAGATCGATCATTGATTTCACCCAAAGGGTATAGAAATAATAGACGTCTAAATTAATTGTTGAAGGCTGAGGGACTGAGAAAAGGCGAAAATGATAACATGTGTTAGAGTTTTGATATTAAATTTTAATTCAGTTATGTTGTGTTTATTTTTGTTATTTGAGCTCACTCTATCTGTGTGTGTTTGGCGATGATCATGTAATTTGTTACATGAGAGCAGAGGTTGATACAAGTGAGCGTGAGGATGTGTAGAGACGGAGTGAGGACCAACCATGGGACTGTTTACTAGTTTTAATATAGATTTTCTTTTGTAATACTTTTATGGATGGTTTGATTTTGTAATAATTAAACTCTTCAGTTTTATTTATTAATGACGCGATGATTTTGGAATTTAATTTTCCCGCGTTTTGGGAAAGCTGTTGAGAATAAATGAGGTTACTTTTATTATCTTTAATTTGTTTTATTTTAAATAAGTAATTTCCGGTTAGGACGTTACATTTTATGCTATCGAAAAAGTTTTAAGCACCCAAACCCCCCCCCCCCCCATTTTGGCTTAAATCACCATTTCAAACTTACAATTCCTTCCTTAATGCTTAATTCTATCCAATCATTAGATTATTGATTGTGATTTTGAGATCTGACTGGAAAGTATTTCTGAAAATCTGATATGAACAATGATACTTGATGTATTGTGATGCTAGGAATATATTTCAATATTTCAATTGCTTATAACACTTAAATGTAATGTTGGATAGTTTGTTGAATATGTGAGGAATCAATATTCAGGGAACTAATCTTATGAATTTTATATGCGAGGAATCAATATAAATGATTGTTGAGTGTTGCATCCATATTGGTATTTTTAGATGCTATATGTTCACATTTATCTAGATTACAAACAAGTGAGATAGATGAAATTCAATCATAGCTTCTTTTTATTCAAATCCAAAGAATTCTTTTGAATTCACCCGTCAATTGGTTTAGGGTAAGTTAAAATACTTTTTAAGAGTGTTCCACAATTCCCAAATTTAAAAATACTAATTTAAGTAACATATGTGAAAACATATTCATTTAAGTCTGTTAGTCAACAAAAAACTTCAATAACTAGCTTTTCTTTACCAAACAACCACCACACATTTTCTAAGTTTGTTTTCTTGCGAACAAACATAAATTCATAGACTTAAAAGGTCTTTTTTTGCACTAGTGCTAAAGTCACGACTATTTTAGAATAAAAGGATTTTTCAACAATCTGTTGTGTTGTTTGAAAAGCTTAAGGAACATGAAATTGAAATGAATAGGCTGAATGAACAAGAGAGTAGTGAGAAAAAGGTAAATAACATTTGCTTGAAGTCAAGCACCTAGAAGAATGATATGTTAGATGAAGATGTGGCTAAGCTTGGTGAAAATGAAAATATAAATCTCCACTAACACAAAAAGGACCTATTACGTTAATCGTTTACATCCAAGCATAGTAGATCACACGTTAAAAATGTGCAGTAGCAATTTTGTAAATAATGTATAAAGATTTACGTCTCACCCCTTCAGGTCATACGTAAATTTACATCTAATCTATAGAAGGACAAACGTAACATTGACAACGAAAAATGCAAACCCCATTACGAACACTATGCTCCATCCCTTGGTGAGTTTTTTTTTTTCGTTTTTCTTCCTATAATATGAACTCTACATCACTTTGCTCATGTTTCTCTTTCTTTTTCTCAGTTTTCAAACCCCATTCGAAGCTATAAGGAGTACTTTCAAACTTGTGTGAGGGGTTTTAGTTTCGAGATGTGAAAATATGACTCATAGCCACCACTTGCCGGCATGAAAGAGCTCTTTTTAGAGTTGTCGTCACTACTGCTGGTGTCTTTTGAGAACGAAAATGCGAGCCACTACAAACTTAAAACGTAACGTAGATGCACTACCTAACTCCTTATGTAAACCCGAATAAGCAATGGTTCATATTCAAGAGGAAGATGGAAAACTCATTAAACCATGCTAATTGTGTTCCATTTTTTGAAACGTTCAGTTGTTCTTATGTTGAGAAGGCAAAAAATTGCTGATGAAGAAGATATCTAGGCTGCAAACCACTTATGTCTGTTAGTTTAGCACCAAACGTAAATTTATGTCTAATGCCTAACCTTAAACAGACATAAATAGCCAAAAATGCCAAACATAAAAGGCCTTTTTTATGTTAGTGCTCTTAGTCAAGAAGTTTGGAAAGTTTCTGAAGAGAAAAAGTCATAAAGGTAGTCAAAGGAGGTACAATTCTAAATTAAATGAATCCAATAGTACTCCTTGTTACAATTATGAAAAACAAGGACACATCAAGATTATATTTCCAAACTTTAACCAAAACAAGGATAAAGGTGCTGACAAGAAATAGGAAAGCAAGTCCAAGGAGAAATGTGCATATATAGCTTGGAGGTACAATTCTAAATCAAATGAATCTAATAGTACTCCTAACTTTACTTGTTGCAATTGTGGAAAACAGGGACACACCAAAATTATGTGTCCAAACTTTAACCAAAACAAGGATAAAGGTGCTGACAAGAAATATGAAAGCAAGTCCAAGGATAAATTTGCATATATAGCTTGGGGGGATAATGATGATTAAATAAGTAGTTCATCACAAGGAGAAAGTGAGGAGGTAAACTTGTGTCTCATTGTTGTTTATGAATGACCATCCTAAAGTCAAATAAGTTCTTTGTCCTCAAAAGAAAAGAGTGATTATTATCAACTATTGTATGCTTTGAAGGAATTTCATGATGAAGCAAATATGATTGCTATAAAAAATAATTGGTTAAAAGGATTAAATAATTCGTTAACAACATTAATTAGCTAGAAAAAGAATTAATTGTATTAAAAGAGGATTTTGAATATCTAGATCTAATTTTCAAAAATTCAACGTGTGATTGTGAAAATCAATTGATTTCAAAACCCCGTAAAACATGCACTACTTAAGAAAATACAGTGAACTACATTTTGAAAACTTGCGCAAGGTTCACTAAAGGAAAAACAAATTAGAAGCTATTCTTGGCTCTCAAGATTGCATTTTTGGAAAAGCTGGAATTGGCTACAATTCCTTTTTGTGAAAAAAAAAGTTAAGAAGTTTATAAAATACTTTTTCACAAGCAAATCAAGTGATATGACTTTAATAGCTTGCAATCATTGTACGAGAAAATGTCATGTTTTGAAAAATTACAATTCAAGAAAGTTTGATGTACTTAATGGATATTTGAAATGGATCCCAAAAGAACCAAATAGTGTTGGACCAATCTATTAAGGGTACCATATAATACTATTTTTTTTTGTAGGTGTTAAAAAGTGATAAGAAGGATTTGCGATACTTAGATAGTGGGTGTTCTAGGAACATGACTGATGATCAAGAAAAATTTGCAAAATTGATATTAAAGAATGAAGAGCTCGTGACTTATGTAGATAACAACAAAGGAAGAATTTTGGGAACATGAATCATAAGCAATGGATCTTCATTCAATATCAAATATGTTCTCCTTGTCGAGTGTTTAAATCTAATAAGTATAAGCCAATTTTGATTTCTATTTTTTTCTTTTATCTCTTTGATTTCTCATCTAGTTATTCTAGTCCTTACCTCCCTTTTCGCTTTCTTTTATTTCATAGTTCTTCTCTTGAGAGTTTTGACAAATTTCATTCCTTGAATCTCAAGGTGTTGTGTGTACCAATCTTTTTTTATCTCATTTCTGGTTAGCTTGATTTTTCTTATATTTGTATAGAAGTTGTTTTCATTCTATTTGTTGAATTCATATTACCATTAAAAATGCATTTCTTTTGTCCGGTTTTGTTTTTTGGTATTTTTTTTAATCTATGGGTTTCAAGAGTTTTTTTTTGCATATATTTTGATGAGAAAAATGAAATTTTTTCTTGGATTTAATTGTAAAACTATTAACTAAGTTTTTTGTTGATAATGGAGATGAATCTATAATAAAAATAAGCAATGAGCGCGGGTTGGAATTCGAAAATAGTGTAAAAGTTAAATAAAATTAAGTATGATAATTAATAGATAATTTTACATAAAGAAAAGCTCAAAAAATAAATTTCAAATTAAATGTCTCATTCTTAAGTTTTCTTTAAGTCTCCAAAACCCTTGAGTCATCTTCGACTCTGATATCATATTAAAATGTAAATTTAAAACTTAATTCAATCTTACACCAATGACTTTTAAACTTGTAAAGTGAAGTTTGTACCTATGTATTGTTAGGAAGTTAAGTCAAATACTTGTTAAGGCTATTAGTTTAAAAAGGCAACTCTTACTTTTTCTGTTGCATTCGTTTTCTCTCTGTAGTGTGCTACTATATAAAGCACAGTAGTCTTTGTGTATGAAAACAATTCCTTTTTGAATATTCATTCATCACTTTAAACCATGTTGTGCATTCTCTACTGCGTAAAAAGTTAACAATGATATCAGGAGCAAGGTTCCGATAAAACCTGTGAAGAGTTACAAAGAGCCAGTACGTGTCGTAAAGTTGTCTTGAATAGTACTCCGGATAGAGGAGTGATTCTTTGGTGAAGAAGAATGGTTTCTTGCTCAATCAAGAAAACCCATAGAAGAACCTCACGTGAAGGGGTACTATTAGGTGGATCTACAGAAGAATGGCTGGAATGAGGAGTATTATATAGGGGGGCTTGCCAGTATTTGACGACAACATGTTTGATGAATGGAAGATCAAGATGCTGCTAATTTTTGGGTTTCAAGATGGTGCATAAATTATCCAAGAAGGTGTAGGTGAGCTAAGCAACAAGGCATCTAAGGAAGAAAAAGCACTTCAAGCAACAGTAGAAGCTCGATAGCAAGGCATGGTTCCTGTTGTATCAATGTGTAAGCTCCAATATCTTTAACAAGATCTGCAAGGCAAGTACTGCCAAAGAAGTGTGGGAGATCTTGGAAAAGACTTATGGGGTTGGAGACAAACACAAGAAAGTAAAGTTGCAGGCCCTACAAAGGAGGTTCAAATTTCTGATGATGGAAGAAAATGAAACGGTTGCAGAATATTTTAATAAGATTAAAGGATTGGTAAATGCTATGAAAACGTGTAATGAGAAGGTCTCTGATCAGCATGTGGTGCATAAGGTTTTGCGGTCCCTACCACTGAGGTTCGATCACCTAGTGATAACAATCGAGGAGACCAAAGATCTTGAAACTTTGGAGATGGAGGAACTTCAGCACTCATTGGAAGCGCATGAGTACAGGTTGAGTGAAAGAAAATGTATTCAAGAACAAGATTTACAAGTGAGGTCCATGCTGAAAGGTAAGCCCAAAGGAGTGAAGAATTGGAAGGAGTAGAATCAAGAATCTGATTTTGTAGAACCCGTAAAAGGGAAGAAGCAAAATACAGATGGAGACAAACCCTAGAAATTTGACAAGAAAAAGTGAGGTGTTACATTTGTCAAAAGCTGGGGCATTTTGATCATGAATAAAGAAATGGAGAAGGGTAAAAAAAACAAGTCCACCAACCACGTAAATCTTGCCCAAGAAGATTCAGACTCAGAAGCGGTTGTTCTGGTGGTAAAGATCGATAAGGAAGTAGTAGAAGAACCATCCTGGTATCTTGACTCAGGGTGTTCAACACACATGACGGGAAAAAAGGTCTGGTTTGTTAAAATGAGTGAATCAACCTATGGCCAGATCTGATTTACAGACAACAGCAACCTATCAGTAGAAGGCATGGGAAGAGTGGTGTTAAGTGCTGATAAGAAGAGTCATGGTAGAACATGTGTTATATGTACCAGGCCTGAAGACTAATTTGTTAAGCCAGGGCAAGCTACTGTAGAAGGGGTATCATATTACCATGAAACATAATAGGTTAAGCATGTTTGATCATCAAGAACATATTATTTTACAGGCAGATCTGTCCCAAAACAAAACTTTTCGTGTTGGGATGAATGCACTAAAGCATCATTGCTTCGCTGCTTCAACAAGCAAGGCAGAATGGACTTGGCATTATAGGTATGGGCATCTAAACTTCAAAGATTTATTTCTATTAAAGAATCAGAACATGGTTGAAAGACTACCAAAGTTGGAGGCTCCTAGAGATTTATGCAAGAAGTGTGTTGAGTGTAAGCAAACCAAAAGAAGTTTCTGGAAGTTCGTGCCTCAAAGAGCTATAGAAAAATTGGATCTGGTTTATTCAGACATATGCAGTCCTATCCAAGTGGAAACGTATGGTGGGAGTAGATATATCATTACGTTCATTGATGATCTATCTCGTAAGATGTGGGTGTACTTGCTAAAAAGGAAGAATGAGGCACTCCTGGTGTTTAAGAAATTCAAATATCTGGTGGAAAAATAGAGCGGAAGGGCTCTCAAGGTCTTAAGAACAGACGAAGGAGGAGAGTATACCTCAAAAGATTTTCAGGATTTTTGTGATGAAGTTGGGATTGAGCATGAGATCACACCTCCATACACACCCCCCAAAACAATGGTGTTGCTGAGAGAAGGAATATGACTATCATGAACATGGTTAGGTGCATGTTAAAGAGTAAGAACCTGCCAAAGGAATTGTGGGGAGAGGCAACTTTAACAACATCCTATGTGTTGAATCGTTCTCCTACAAAGAGGCTGAAAGGAATTACACCAAAAGAGGCTTGGAGTGGGACAAGGCCAAGTGTTGCCCACTTGAGGATTTTCGGGTCTCTTTGCTTCAAGCACATACCTGACCAATATAGGAGTAAATTGGATGACAAAGGGATACGTCTGATTTTGATTGGTTTCCACTCAACAGAAGGCTACAAGTTGTGGGATCCTGTAAATAACCAGGTTCATATCAGTAGGGATGTGGTAGTTGATGAAACCTCTGCTTGGATTGGGAAGCAAAATCACAATAATAAAATTTCCTAGCCCACAATCGTGATAGAGGAAGAGAATACTGATGTGGTTCATGCTGATCAGGATGCACGTGTAAGGAGGTCATCAAGAATCATCCAAAAACCTGCACATTTGAATGATTATGAGGTATTGCACGATGTTGATATAACAACAGATGGCAATTTAGTCCACTTTGCTTTAATTGTAGAATCTGAACCTGTGAACTTTGATGAGGCTACAACAAATAACAATTGGTGAAAAGCTATTAAAGAAGAGATATCATCAATTGAAAGGAATCAAACTTGGGATTTGGTTGAACTTCCATCTAGGAAGAAACCTATTGATCTAAAATGGGTCTACAAGGTGAAAATGAATCCAAAAGGGGAGATAATGAGATACAAAGCTAGATTGGTTGTGAAAGGTTTCCTACAAAAACCAGGGGTGGATTATGGAGAAGCCTTTTCCCCAGTAGCAAGAATAGAGACAGTCTTAGACGTGGTAGCACTAGCTGTTTTCTTCTCATGGCCAATGCACCAACTGAATGTCAATGCAGCGTTTTTGAATGGCTTTCTGGAGGAAGATGTATATGTAAGACAATTAGTGGGTTTTATTGTGAAAGGAGGGGAGGAGAAAGTCTATAAGTTGAAAAAAGCCCTATATGATTTGAAACAAGCTCCTAGAGCTTGGAATCAAAGAATAGACCAGTTCCTTAGGCTCACTGGGTTTAGCAGGTGCAATTTAGAACATGGAGTATACATGAGAAGTCAGTCTGGTGATTCTGTCTCTAACAAGTTGATCGTGTTGCTATATGTTGATTACCTGTTGGTAACCGGAGGCAACGACGAGGATATTACTCACTTCAAACAGCAAATGTTAGATGAGTTTGAAATGAGTGATATAGGTGAGCTCAAATATTTCCTTAGTATTGAATTCACTAACATAAAGCATGGTATTATAATGCATCAAACAAAGTACACACAAGACCTACTGAAATGATTTCGGATGGAGAATAGCAATCCTGCAGTCACACCTGCAGAAGTTGGGCTGAAGCTGAAATCTGCACCTGATGAAGAATTTGTTAATGCTACAGATTGTAGGAGAATGGTTAGGATTTTGAGATACTTATGCAATTCCAGACCAGATTTAAGCTTTAGTGTTGGGTTAATAAGTAGACACATGCAAGATCCAAAGGAGTCACACATGTGTGCTACCAAGATGATTCTTAGGTACCTACAAGGGACAATGGGCTGTGGGATTTTGTTCCCACATGGAAAAGCTAATTCAGACTTGGAGTTAGTGGGATATTCAGATTCTGATTGGTGTGGTGATAGGAGTGATAGGAAGAGCAATGTAGGATACATTTTCTTTCTTGGAGGAGCTCCAATCTCATGGAACTCAACTAAGGAACAAGTGGTGGCTTTGTCTTCCTGTGAGGCTGAGTATGTTGCAGCTTCAGAAGCTTGCTGTTAAGTAATATGGCTGGAAACGTTCTTGAAGGAATTGAAGGTGGAACTCTCAAGCAAAGCTAGGTTGATGATAGATAACAAATCTACAATTCATCTGGCAAAGCACCCTACATCGCACGGGAGGAGCAAGCATATCGAAACACGATTCCATTTCATATGTGATCAAGTATGCAATGAAAAACTCAGTTTAGCATTGTGCATCTGAGTTGCAACTAGAAGATCTATTCACAATTCTTTACAACAGAGAGACTTTGTTGGCTAAAAGATGCGGTTGGCATTGTGAATATCAAAGCTAGTTTGACTTAAGGAGGAGTGTTAGGAAGTTAAGTCAAATACTTGTGAGGGTTGTTAGTTTTAAAAAAAGCAACTGTCAGTTTTTCTTCTGTTGTATTCGTTTTCTCTCTGTAGTATGCTACTATATAAAGCATCATAGTCTTTGTGTATGAAAACAATTCCTTTTTGAATATTCATTCATCACTTTAAACCCTATTGTGCATTCTTTGCTGCGTAAAAAGTTAACATGTATAACTACCAAATCGTCTTATCTCTCGTCTATTTAAAATCTCCAATATATGTCATTGTCATTATTGAGGAGGAAGAAAAAAAAGGCTTTCAGGATGTGGGTGGTCTGGAACGTGGGTTTAATGGGTGGAGGTGTAGAAGGTGCGTTGTGCGACTTTGGTGGCAGCGAGGATAAGGAACATGATAAGTGAAGAAAAAAGAGGTAGGGATTTATGAAAATTATCATGAAGATGGATGGAGGTCTATGTGATTTCTCGTGTGTGGGTTGAGGAGGAAGATGCTGTCGTGGGAGTGGGAGATGGTGACAGTGGAAGAGTAGAGATGGAGGTGATGGTGGCAGAGTGGAAATGGTGATGCTGAGAATATCTTTCGGCATTATTCAAAATTCGTTATAAAAATTGAGATACGGAATAATTTTTTTATCTTTTTATTATAATTTTAATAAAAAATAAATTGAAGTTTATAGATTTTATAGAATACAGAAAAAAAAAAGAGCAGAAGAAAAAACAACCAAGAGTTTGATGTGGCCCAACACATCCACGACACTTAGACTCACATTATACCCCAACGTCAAGGCGACCATCTAACATATCTTCTTTTTTATAAGATTATATGACATAACAAAAGAGCCCTCTCACGAATGAAAAAGATATTATATATATATTGTTTTGCTTTTTTCTTTCATATGAAAATAAAAATATATATTGTGAAATGTTTCATATGTCAGAAACCCGTTTCTAGTTTGAAGTTTTAAATAAGGAAAGTAAAGTTGTTACCACAAAAACCAAATGGACTCCAAACAGCAGAACTGGAAATCACAGTAGAATAATCACTGATCAGAATTAAGAAGCATAAAAAATGCAAAAGAAGGAAGGGAAATGAAAAGGAGTTACAACCAAGAAAAGTGAAAGGAGTAAATAGACATGGTGGTATGGTGAAAGAGTAAGTTAAAATATTTGAAATGTTCTTACACTAGTTTTTAACACTTTCGCCCACAAGAACTTGACGAATCAAATTCTCTAAATTAAGAAACGAAGATCCATAAGGACCAGAACTAGCACTTACAGCCAAATCCTTCCATTGCATAGCTTTCTCCTTCATCTCTCTACCCTTTTCACCATCCACCAACTCCCTCACAAGGCTCTCTATTTTGTCTCTCTTAACATCTTCAATCTCCAACCCAATCCCCCAATCTTTGCAGCAGAACCTGCAATTCGTTTGTTGCTCCGCAAAGAAAGGCCAACATATCATTGGCACACCTCCACACACACTTTCCAAAGTTGAATTCCAACCACTGTGCGTCAAAAATCCCCCAATAGCTGGGTGAGCCAACACTTGTTCTTGGGGGCACCAACTAGATAACAGGCCTCTGTCTTTGGTTTGTTCCACAAACCCAGGAGGCAGAACAACGTTTTCACCCCCGACAACATCGGGTCTTATCACCCACAAAAAACTCTTGTTGCTGCTAGCAAGTCCCCATGCAAATTCATTTAGCTGTTCACTTGTCATAACCGTGATGCTCCCAAAGTTCACGTAAACAACACTGTTGGGCTCTCTGGTGTCAAGCCACTCCACACACTCAAACTCCTCCTTCCAAAGATTGGACCTAATCGCATTCAAGTCTTCATCATCGATATCCTTCACCAGTAAATTCAAAGGACCTATGGAATAAACAGGAGGCAAAATAGATGATAATGCCTCCAAAACATCATGCTCCATAGCATCAAACGTGTTCAGAATGATTGCAGAAGCTTCTCGAGCCCTCCCGCACTCCCACCGTAGGAACTCAATCATAAAATCGTCTGAATCTGTGGTCCTAATGAAACTGGGAAAATCCCTCAATCGAATTTCCTTGATTCCTGGTATACAATCGATTGTAGTCTCCAAGTACCCATTCGTGAGAGAACTTGAGTCTACATGTTGGACGCAAAAGGGTTCAACTTATTAAACTTATACAAACTATTACACCAAAAAGTCATATGTATAAGGTAAATTCTCATGTTCCAAAGTACCAAACAGTTTGTAATTGAGACAGAAATCAAACTAATTGAATTACCTTTGAGGGGTATTATGCCCTTTTGAATAAGTTGTTCAAATTGCACATAACACAAGAACCCACATGCACTAGGGGTCCAAAACAGCGCCAGTGGGACACCCAATTGTTCAGCAGCATCAAGAGTGAAACTCATGACACCATCAGCAACTATGCAAGTAACTGGAGGGGCATCTGAACTATTGATTTTAGCGAGCAGGTTATTCAAGTGAGGCAAGCAAGTTCTTCTAGTGGAGTCACACAGGGAAGGTATATCCTGTGTCGCATCCACAGCAGGCTCTGGTAGACCATCCGGAATGGTTTCAAAGCGAAATGAAGAGAGACCCTTGAGAGAATCAGGACCTCTGGATTTGAGAAGGCGTTTGTGGGTATACTCAGTGTTGACGAAGGTGATGTGAAAACCTTTGAAGTGAAGGAGTTTTGCTAGTTTTAGCATTGGGTTTATGTGGCCTTGCGTTGGGTGTGGTACGCATACGGCATGGGGCTTCTTGATTGTGGCTGAAGAAGCCATGTTTGATTTCTCCTCCAAGGGGAAGAATATGCAAGTGCGTGTAACAACACTTCCACGGACTCTGCTATCAAAGGCTAATTTTCAAAGGAAAAGGGCGAAGAAAATTACTGCACACTCGGTCTATTGGATATTTAAAGATAATCTTTGACATGTAAAGTAAACGACAACAAAAAAGGAACAGTTTTATTAAGAGGACCGTTGTTTGTTAAGTTGTTTAGAATAATGAGTTGTTCATAGATCACTATCTTTTGTTGAATTAAATTTTGCTAAGTTTTGACTTTAGAATTCTATTCAAAAGTTAAGACTTTATCGACTTCGGGCATTACAATATGTCCTCATTTCCCTCCCGCAAACAATTCGATTATAGAAAATGTCTTCATTCAAATGCTATGGATGGATGCGAGTAATACATTGAGTATAGAAACGAGATAAGTACGTATATATTTGTCTCATTCCCATCTTATACACATTCCAATATCTATCTTCATATCGATTTAAACATTAGTGCAATGACGAGCTTGGATGTCGATTATTTTCGATGTTATATTCCGAGTTTACAATCGGATCATATCTAGGCATAGTAAAAATAGGAGGGTTTAGGCCTCGTTCTTAACTGAAGTCTATACTTCAAGAATAGACTCTAATTGTTAAAACAAGGTTTAATCACACGGAAGATTCTTGTTTTGGTTACGAAATCTCAATTAGGTCTTCAACTTCTAAATTATCTCAATTGGGTCTTATTTTTTGAAAATTTGTTTGAATTTAGTCCTTTCTGTTAGGGCATCATTGATGATGTTAACTGTGTGCCACGTGTTAGCTCATGATTTTTTTATTTTTTTTAAAAAAATTTAAAATCTTTTTTTTAATTTTTTTTACTTTTATTTTCTTAAAAAAACAGTTGACACATGTCAAAATAGGATTTTACCACGTGTCAACTTTAATTTTTTTTTACTTTTTTTTCCTAAAAAAATAGTTGACACTTGTAGGGTTTTGCCATGTGTCAACTTGTAGTTTTTTTAAACTTTTTATTTTATTTTTATTTTTTTATTTTTTATTTTTTTTTAAAAAAAAGCTGCCACGTCTCAAATTATAATTCTCTCACATGTTAATTATTTATGTAAAAAATTTTGATTTGGTCCCTATATTTGTTATTTTGCTCAATTTAGTCCTATTTTCTTTTTAAACTAGATTCATTTCATTTTTTCAAATTGAGACTAAATTTAACTTTAATATAAATATTATAATTATCTTTTCACTATTTAAACATCGTTAGTGAAAATGACCAAATTGAACAAAACTTGATGAAAATGAGGACCTAATTAAACACAAAACAAAAATGGAGACCAAATTGAATAAAAACAACAAAAATAGGAACCAAATGTATATTTAAGCCTATATCTTATTTTTGTAGTGAGAACCAAAATCTCTCCTAAATTACAAGATCGTTAATTTCTTATTAAATATATATTGAAAAAAATTAAATTAAAAAATTTAAATTACTAACTAAATTATCTTTTAGAGGTCAGTACGTAATAATCATCAAAAAATAATTTATTTTTAAAGATAGTTAGGAAATAAAAGGAAAAAAAAATTGTATATTGACAAAGATTCTAACTTAAAAAATAATCATGACAAACATTCCATATCATTTGCTATCTTAAGTTTTACATAAAGCTCAATTCTTAATTAGTGTACTTGAAAATGAAAATTTAATTAGTGGATTAAAAGATAAATTTTTAAAATAGAAACTAAATGAGTAATTCAACAAGAATATTATAAAAGAAAAATAATTTACTAATAGGGTATAGAAGAAAAATTATGAGAATTCAATATATATATATATATATATATATATATATATATATATATATATATATATATGTTTTTTTTTTATATTAAATGATTTTATTATGTTGTTAGATTAAAACAGAAAAGTTGTGAATAAGGGAAGGGGCCTTCTTCTAATTTTACTAACCTAAGAAAAACAATCTACCCAAAGAGTCTTTTTTTTTTCTCTTCTCTACTTCTTTTAGAGGCAAATACCATCTTGTTTTAAGATTGAAGCAATTAAGAAATCTCTCCATCTTTATCATTTGATACTACTAATACATCTTTAGTTAAGAGTAATATGCTCTTTTCTAGAAACTAAGTGAATTTCTAATGCATTAAATTTCCTAGGTTGTATGTGATTTTTCGGTGTTCTAGATGAACCCTCATTTCATGATGGTAATGTAATTGCAATCCGATCATCATTAGGGTTTGTTGTGTTCATAGGTCAAACTTAAATAGTGTGGTGGTGTTTGCAAAGAACATTGGTGGACTCCTTCTCCTTGGTAAGAAGAGTTAATCATTTAGAAGTTGTTAATTTTCCTGAAAAGTTGAATCTTTGTTTTAAGAATGTGAATGAGTTGTATAATGACTTGTGTTATGATGAAATATCTATGCAAGAATGTTATTATGTAAAATTGATAAAGAGATCGAGATAATGATAGTTAATGTGTCTTGTTATTATGTATTGTGTTATATTGCTTGAACTTGAGTTGTCAAACCTTAGATTTAAAGAAGGGAATTAAATGTGTATGATTTGTGTGCCTAATATATGAGAAGAAATAGGTATCTTGTAAGAGACCAATTGTAGCTTTAGACATGAAATTTGACAAACTGGTTTTGTGTAGGGGTGTCAAAGTGAGCCAACCTGGTTCAAGAGTTGGCTCACCACGGGTTGGGCTAAAGAAGGACCAGCTCAATCTGGCTCACTTTTTGGTGAGCCAAAAATTTTGCAACATAGCCTGACCCACCATGGGTTGATGGGTTTGTGAGTTGGCTCCCTTGCGAATGTTTTTTTTGCAATTTATTTTATATCTTTATTACATTACAATGAGAGCAAATTGAATTAGTTTATTTTTTATAATAGTGGAATCAAAGTGTTCACCTAATTCTCGAAATATTACTATAAAGATAATAATTAAAGATTAAAGTATCAACATATATAACTTGACAAACAAATTAATTAAATATTCAAACTATTCAAATATTATTAAACAACATTCTAACATTTAAAAATATAAAATTACGAACATATATAATTAGAAGTAGTAAATAATTATAACAAACAAATTTTAAAAAAATGGAAAATAAATGTTGGTGGGTTAAGTGGGTCAACTCGCCTTCAACCTGGCTCGAACCCATTTAACCTGTGGGTTAAGTGAGCCGGGTTCAATTCAACCCACTTTTGAAAAAACTGAATTTTTCTTAACTCAACCCGGCTCGAATCCATGGTGAGTCGGGTTGGCTCACGGGTTGGAACCTATTTTGATATTTCTAATTTTGTGAGTACCATCGGGCATACTGCCTTGTTTTGAGCGTTGCTGAAGAAATTTTGGGAAGAACAACCTTTTTCTTACTACCATCAAGTAAGCTTGGTGTGTCGCTGGGCACTAGAGTTATAGAGGTAATGGCACTAGAGGTGGCAACTCAGGGTTGAGCAGTGTTCTGGCATAGAGCTCCAATGGAAAGTGGCGTCAAACGGCGAAGGATGGCACTAGGTGCAATTTTGACAGTAAGCCATTGTCTTTTTTGTACTAGGCGGCCCATACTTACCATTGGGTAGTACTTTGATAAAGAGCTCTCTGTTTGTGGCTGTTGGGCATCAGGGTAGGTGCGGTAGGCAACATTTCAAACCTAAACTTTTATTAAATGATTAAGTTAGTGTTTTTCTTAATAATCTATGGGTAAGTTCCAGTAGCTATTTTCATGGGAAAATACTACTCCTTAATGTGTCAAAGTGTATTGAAGGGTACTTTAGAGGTGAAATTGTATTAACTCAACTAATATCTAACTCACATATAGTATGATATATAGGTAATGTGAGTCGAAGGAGGTTTAACATGGCAGACAATATGATCTAAGAGAGGATCATACTTATGGAGTTAGTGGGGTTAACCCTATCATGGCTTAGTAAGGGACATTGGTCCTAAGCGTTGGAACGCTATTAGAGAATTGTGACTCATCATCACAGGTGCAGAGTTTAACGAATCCATTCAAGGCTTATGAAAGCTATATATTTCAAAAAAAAAAAAAAAACAACCAAAAGAAATTAAATTGTTCAAAATTAATCATTTACAATCTAGACATCAATAACTTCTTTTAGGCAATCTAAAGTTGAAAGTCTATATCAAGAAACAAAATTTTTGCTTGGTCAACAATGTCAAATCCATCCTTGAAATAACAATGAGCCATGGGCAGGAATGTTTTTATGAACATTAAAAAGTACAAAATGTTATATTAAGGTCGTTGTGCACCTTGATAGTTAGTTCTTTTTGAAGGCCTAACATTGTTTGGGTTTATGATAGGAGATATATTATTTGAGTTGATAATTATAAACTATTTAGCCTTGGTGGCTGGTTGAGACTCCATAAGCAGCGGAATTGGGAATGAAAACAAGTGTTTAAGGCTCTTGTAGCAATGGAATTTGGAGTGGTGAAAGGAAACCAACTTAGGTGCTCTCAAAATAATAGAAAAGTGGAGTGATCTTAACACAAGCATTCTATTAGCAATTTCAAGAGTAAACTCTACAAAGTGCTCTAGGACTCTCTTTTATAGAAGAGAAGGTCACTATTGCACATGCATATGAAATTACATTTGAAATGAGATGCAAGCTTGGAGAAGAAGTCTCTTTCTTGGTCCTTGGATGCGCATGATGGGTTGGATGCTTGACAAGTGGCATGGCACTCCTTTGCAAGCTAAAAGCCACTCCTTTCATGTGGCAAGAAGAGTGTCTTGGCCAATGCTCTCTATTGGGCTTGGATTAGCCCAATTAAAATCTAAGGAACACGTTTATTTAGCCTACTATTTATGAAAGAAAGACCTAAACAATGGGCCCAATTTAAAAGGTTATTTTAATGCTCAATCATGCAATCTCTTCATATCTTCAAATCTTCTTTGGTCCATGAAAAGAGTAATTGAAGCCCATGAGAAGTTTGTCCTTTTTGAGGCAAGCCCATTTGGATCTTCTTTAAAATGCTCCTTGTTATTGGGCCTCTTTGTGGGCTTTGGGCTTGAGATGCATGTGGGCCATGGATTGGGCCTTGAGCATGATTTGGGCCTAGGCATTGGCCCAAGCTATAAGCCTTGTTGGGATCACATCAATTAGAATTTGTGAATAGTACATATCACGTGTTAATTATTGACATTTTTTTTAAATTAAAAAAATTATCCATGTGTCAAAGTTAATATTGTGTCACGTGTCAATTTGAGTGTCATGTGTCAGTTTATTATTATATTATTATATTTTGTTCAATTCAGTCTCTATATTAATTATTTTCATTCAATTTAGTTTTACTTTTTTTATAATAGAAAAATTGTCTCTTCCAAATTGTTGAGACCAAATTTAATTTTTATATACCTATTATATTAATATTTTTATTACAATTGACAATTTTTATTAATTATTTTTTGAATTCAATTATAAATTATTAGATTTAATTATAAATTAAATATAATTCTTAAATTCAATTATTAAATAGAATATAATTATTATAATATTATTAGAATATAAGTATTAAATGCTTTCTTTTAATGATTGCATTCTAAATATATTAATATTTTGTAAAATTGACATTTAAAAATATTTTAAATATTTTAAAAATGTGAAATTTATGTTCTGCTTAATATTTAAAAATATTAGAAATATTAGAAATATTAAATTTATGTTTTAGTTAGCATTTAAAAATATGATAAATATTTTAAAAATTTGAATTTATGTTTTACTAATATTATATTTTATTATAAATTGATTCTAAATATTATATTCAATTCACAATTAAATTTAATAATTTATATATAAATTTTAAAATAATTAATAAAAATGTCAATTTAAATATAAATATATAAAATTTATATAAAAGTTAAACTTGATCACAATTTTGAAGGGATAAAATTATTCTATTTTAATAAAAATTGAGACTAAATTAAATAAAACTAATTAATATAGAGACTAAATTAAAAGAGAAAAAAAGACTGATATAATAATGAATTTACACGAGGGACTGAATCGAGTTAGTGAACGTGGGACTATTTATCAAGAAACTAGAAACTGGAGTCATCTACATGGTGATTTGAGATTAAGTTTATTAAATGTGATTATCTTTCATATTTACTATATATAAGTATAAAAAAGATATCATATTCCATCTAAACTGTTATCAACATACTTTATACGAACTTAATTATTTAGTGAAAGAAAGAAACTGTGGGAAGCGATGGAGGGAAAGTTGTGCATAGAGAAGGATGCAACACTCTCTTTAGTTATAGTCTCCTTCAACGATAGCAAGTAGAGGCGTAAGCTCAACGATAATAAGGGAAACCTTTTTTCCTTGATTGGGTTTGGACCAACTAATTTATACTATGTTCTGAGATAAATATATTTTTACATCTTATAATCCAAAAATCTAAAATTTATATTTAAGAATGTATGATAAGTTATATAATCCAAAATATATTTTCAAATTTTGTTATTTCGAATATATTTCTAGGTTATACAATTTAGGCTTAATTAGTTTTTTGTCCCCTAATTTTATATGTTTGATTCATTTTGGTTCCCTAATTTTTTTGGGTTCAATTTAGTCTTCCAGTTTGTTTAGGAGGTTCAAATTGGTCCTCGACGTTAACAACGTTAAATAATTTAACGGCATAGTATTCTCATGTAATACTGTGGCATTTGTGTATTACGTGACAGTGTAGGGAGATTAGGTGATGTGAACAATAGTTAAAAATTGAAACTATACTAGATTTTCAAAGTGGTTAAAGTGAATTAGGGTTCATAGGGTGAAGAAATTGGGGATGTTGCAGTATAAGAAAATCTTTTATTAGTGACCAATTTTAGCAACCAATTTAAATACCAATTTATAAACTAAAAATTATTGGTAACTAAAATAGTTTAAAAAAATTATAATTGGTCTCTAAATTGATAACTAAAATAGTTCATATCATAAATTGATGTTTAAATTGGTCATTAACATTAGCTACCAAGGTTTTGGCTATCAAAATAATTGGTATCTAAATTAGTCTCTAATTAGGAAAATGGTTTCTAAATTAGTCTCTAAACATTTTTTTTTCATAAAATTGGTTACTATTTGATAGTTTTCTTGTAGTGTTGGTTGAGAAGAAGAATCATTTGAAGAAGAAGCGTTCAAAGAACAAGGATTCCTAGAAGAAGGATTCATGTCGCCTTGACTGTGGCATTGGGTCCTTGTTGCGTTTGTAGTGGCATCAAATCGAAGGTCAATTTTTGGGGTTTTCAAGGATTCGTTGTCGCCTTTTACTTTTATACTGTTGAAACTATGTGCTTTACGAAGGTTGTTGTTGTTTTTTATGTGTGATGTTGTCTTTGTTTGTTTTTAATGGTGAGTGGGTTGTGGTCCCGTTTGTTTATGGGTAGTGGGTTGTGGTCCTCTTTTAAAGGAGACTGTGTTTAACTTTTTTGGGGTATGAGTTGTAATATGTGTTGTATTCATAGGCATTGGTAGTGCATAGAGTAACTTGTTGTATATGTTTTTTATAGGTTGGGATGTGTGATGATAGTTTTGAGGTGGTGGTCCACCATGGGGATACTTTGAAACGAAGGAAACATTGAATTATAGTAATGGGGAAACAATCATGTTGTCTTGTGACCTATATAGGTGGAGTTTTTTTTTTTAGATAATGGGAATACTTAGGGAAATGGGTTATGTAAATATTAAGGAGTTATGGTATAAACACCAGAATATTGCTAGAAGGAATGTGAAGGTGCGTATGTTTGTTATTCACTCAGTTTGTGAAGCTAAAGTTGTGGACAACTTTTTGGAATATTTCACCAAAGAGGTGATGGCAACAACAAGGACTGAAAATGTTGCAGTGCAGGGTGAGGTGTGTAAGACCCGTGAAATTTAATTAATTAAATAAATAATTAATTAATAAATGCGGGTAGGAGAATTAATTATGTTATTAATTATGAGGGGAATGATGTGGAAAAGTACTAGCTCAAATGGTTGAGAGTATTGGATTATGTGAAAGGACTTGGGTTCGAGTCTTATATATGCCCTTTTGTGTTATTATTAGTTGTTATTTTTAAAATGTGATAATCATGTTGTGAAATAGTATGACAATTGAATTATGATTGTTAGCATGAAATATGAATTGGCATGATGGTTTGATATTGATTTGGGGAATTGCATGGTTGTGGGTTCAAGTCTTGGAGAACTTATATTAAACCTTATTTTTTTGGTGTTTTTGGATTGGGTTGAATATGAAAGGGTTGAAAGGAAACCCTAGTGGTATGGCAGAGGGGTGGCTGGAAAATGGCCATAATGAGTTGGTAAATAATAATAACCACCACTTAATAAGTAAAATTCGTCCTAAAGCATTTGGCTAGTTTTTAGGCATACTTTAAAAGGTGAAAGTGAGGTAAAGGGGAGGGTTTTGGCAAGCTGGAAACTATACCTAAAGAGGGAGCGAAAATCAGAGAGAGTGTGAGAGGTTCTGGTGTGATTTTTGGGGCTGGATTGAGAGAAGGCTAAGGAGCCAAATTGGGAAGAGAGGATATTTACTCGTCAAGCTTTAAGCGAAGAACAACCAGGTTAGGGGAGTTTACACGTTAGAACTTTAATAACTGTATTTGAATTGCTGGATTTTATGTGTGTTGTTGATTCTGTTCATTGCTGGTTAGATTTCCTAAGTTTCTGGAAAAATTCCTAGAAACCGCCTAGCGGGTTTTTCATAGCCGCCAGGCGATGCATGTAATTTCACGTGTTTTGGGGTTCCTGTAAGGGGAACTGCCTAGCGGCACACTCCCGGCCGCTAGGCGATGCTTTAGGTTCTAGACATTCTGGGCTTTTCTGATGCACTGCCTGGCGGCGATGAATTCCTGCCAGGCGACGCGGGGCTGGAATGTGAAGTTTGGTCATTCTGAGGTGGTTTAACAGGATTGTGATCGGAGGGAAAGTACGAGTCGATGATTAGAGAGGATCGAATGTGGTAATTATGGAAAAACAGTTTAACTAATAGTTAAGTTTGATGAAACAGTGTTTTGAATGGGTTGGTGGAGAGTTTCGATACTCATCGAATTAGGGTTGTGCTTGTAAGGGAAAACTTTGAGTGGAATAAGTGAGAGAGTGATGTAGGGACGGGATTCGTAATCAATAGAGTTGATGGATGGTGGGAAAATCGGAAGTTGGGGTAAGATACAAAGTTCGCAGAATGTTGAAAATAGGGGAGTTCCTGGAGAGTGCAGGAACTGCCTGGCGGCTCATAGGTGGTCACCAGGCGCCGTATCAGCGGGGTGAGATTAAATGTGTTGGTGGCGTGGGATAGTTGGGTGCAGTCACAAGTATATAATAGCATGATGAAAGTGAGTGAAAGTGGTCAAAATCCAGAAACAGTGGTTAAAAGATTATACCGACTAGTGTATGCGGAATAGAAATAATAAAGACTTAAATAATTGAAAATGGTATTGATGACTGGACAATTTACATTATAGTATGAAGGACAAAATGAGATAGGGTTGGGGAGATGTGTGTTAGATACTTCAGCACAAGTTTATATGCAAGTTATTGGGCAAAAGTTGGGTGGTTAGTTGTGGAATTCATTAACTATTGAGATATAGAGGATTTTATGAAAGACTATGCTATATCAGTATCCTAGTATCTGGACTGTGACGCGAGTCTTATAACAATAGTAAATTAACTTGGTGTAAATGCAAGGTGAGGCATTTGGGAATACCAATATGGTAAAACTAAGGAAGCTTGAATTGGAAACTGTATGGGTAGTGATAGGGTAGGGATTTCTACTCAATAAAGGAATGATGATTAGGTTTCACGATTGTTGGTGATCATAAAAGTTATAGGATATTAGGAACGTAACCCAATGGTGCGGATGGGGAAGGGATGCTAGACTAGATTAGAAACTGGAGACGCGCAATACTGTCATGGCGCCTGGCTGTGGAACAGGGATCGCCAGGCGATGGCAAGGATCCAATGGGGTTCTAGACTGGATGGCGCCTGGCGGTTGGATAGGCTCCGCCAGGCGGCGGCAACACGAACAGTGGCTCCTGGAACAGCGTCCGCCTGGCGGTGTAGACTGTCCCGCCAGGCGGTGATTGCAGACTTTGTGAACCTTGAGGCGCTTGGCGCTTGGCGGTACTTGTCCCCCGCCAGGCGGTCTGAAGTTGTGGCGCCTAGCGGTACGTGTCCCCCGCTAGGCGATTTGGTTGTTGTAAATCCTAGTTATTGGACTTTGTAGGGTGTTCTACAAGGCTTTTGGTGGTGCTTCAAAGGTAAGATTGTTGAGTTCCTTGAGTTGAGCTCGGAACGTATCCCTTGAGTTGAGCTCGGGATAGGGGTTAAGCACGTACATTCCTCGAGTTGAGCTCGGAATGGCATCCCTCGAGTTGAGCTCGGGATGGCGGATGAACACGAGGAACCCTTGAGTTGAGCTCGGGTTAGCGAGTGTTGCCGGTGTGAGTGTGCTAGTTGTGGCCAGTACGGATGGGTCCTGTTAGATTGCCCTCCTCAGTTGTTGACTGACGAGTTTAGTAGTCTTGGGACAGTACGAACTATGTTCGTAATTGGGAACTCTGCCTGGCGCTGCGGTGTGTGATCCGTAGCATTGGTTCCCGCACGTGCTCTGTCGGTTGTGGCCGATAGGTTTGGCAGCAAATTACCTTGAGGTAATCACTAGAAGAGGTAGAACCCGAATGGTCTAGTTGTGGCCAGACGTTAGAGAATTGGTTAAGAGATGGTACTTTGATATTTGTGGAGTTTATATCTGTTAAATTAATTATATGATATCTATGATGATGTATGTTGTTTTCATAAGCTCACCCTATCTGCTTGTGTTTGGCGATGATTGTGTACGCGGTACACGTGAGCAGAGGATGTTGATGCAGGTGGAGCCGGTGATGCTTAGTCGCGAGTGGGGGGTCCTACTAGGGGAACTTCTTATATTTACTTTATTTGGTTTTGGAGACTGTTGTAAACCCTGATGGGTGAAACTATAACATTGTTGTTTTGGTTTATGGAATAGATGTTTATAAACTTTATGCGAACATTTAATAAATTTTAAATTTCTCGCGTTTTTGGGAAATGAGGTTATTCATAAAAGCGATGATTTTATATATTTAATTGTTTTATTTATTTAAACCAATAATATCCTGACGGGATGTTTCAAGGTGGATGGTCATAGTGGTTGTGGTGATGGAGATTACATTACTGTTTTGGAGGATAATAATGGGCTTCATGAGGCTTAAATGCAACAAGATAATAATGGTTGTCACATGGAATATGAATTGGAGGATGACACTGATAATCATCATAACATTAGGATGGATATTGAGTGTGAGGTAGACACTAGGTTTAGGGTTGAAGTTGGGGTTGAGGTACAACCACAAACTAAAGTTGATGCTAAAATTGGGGGGTTAAGGTAAATGCATGAGGTTGAGGCAGAAATTATGGTCCAGAATGAGGTTGAGGTAAATGTTGAGGTTCAACTAGAAACTGAACTTGTGGATGAAATTGGGGTTGAGGAAAATAATGAGGTTGAAACAGAAGTTGGTGTCCAACCTCCAATTGATGTACGCGTACGTATTGCACATGAGGCAGAAGGTGGTGTCCAAACTAAGTGTGATGTACATGCACATACTGCACCTGAGGCGAACATTAGGATTGAGGATGAAAGAAATGAAGGTCAAACTACTTATGATTATATTACGAGTGAGGAAGAACTACATGATGTAAGTGTCCATAATGAGGACAATTTGGGGGAAGGTAATGGGGAATAAGAGGTTGATGAGGAAGATTTAGAATTTGATGACAAGTAAAGATCATTAATTTTAGTTTTTTCCGAAAAACTCTGCTGTGATAATCGATTATCTTAGGTGATAATCAATTATCAACAAATCTGGAAATTTCTGTTATGGTGCATGAACTAATAATCGATTATCATTATTTATAATCGATTATCCTGCAAAATTGAATACAAAAATTCAAATTTTTGACAATTCTGATAAGTTTTTCAAACATTTAGACTATTGAAATTCATAAATGTAAATTAGAAAATTAAAGACCATTTTTTTTATGTAATCTTCCCTTGTTTAAATAGACTTTTTTTTTTCTCTTAACTTTAAAGTCTCTCTTTCATGTAAGGGGAGTATTTGTTCTTGAAATGTTTGTGTTTATCAAAAAGTGAAAATATTACATGTAGGGGGAGTTTTATATCTTAAATAATTTTTTTAAGAGGAACTTAAGTTATTTGATTTAGGTGGAACTATCTAAAGAATTTGTTTTTTATTATGAACAAAAAGGGGGAGATATATTTGTGTTAATATCTTGTGATAATTGGTACCTCTTTAAGGAGGAGATATGTGTTTATTGATGCATTGTAATACCTTATATTTTAAAAAGGAGAAAAACTATTTATCTTTTATTTGGATTAACTACTCATTTCTCTTAAGTTGTTTATTAAGAACAGGACATATCGTCTTCAACAATTTTTTATCATCATCAAAAAGTGGGAGATTGTTGACAAAAAGAAGAAGATGTACATCTTCCTTCAATAAGGAGTTTCGATGATGATGATGATTTATGAAGAAGTATGGCAGACTTAATGATGATTGATGGAAAAATGTTGAAGACTTAAAAGAATGCTTTAATTCAAGAGATACATTGAAGACTTAGGGGGTTTATTTATTTAGGTCTTTTAATTTGTGTGTTATTTAAAATAGTTAAATTAGTATGTCAAGAGTCAAAAAGGCCAAATCCATGTAGTAGAGCACCAAGAGAACTTTATTTATTTGGAAAACTCACTAGAATAATCGATTAATCTTAGTGATAATCGATTATCTCAATTAAAACTGATTTTTGAGAAAAGCCTATGTGATAATCGATTATCACCTACTGATAATAGATTTTCCGGGCTGATAATAGATTATTACAGCAAGAAAAATGTTTTTATAAAAGTTTCCGTGATAATTGATTCAAGGAAGGTGTTTCTTCATCTGTTGTGTGTTTCTTGAGAGGTGTTCATCCCTTGTGGATTTCAAGGGAGGTGTTTTCTAAACCCTAATCTTTCTTATCATTGACTATAAGTTTGGTTTATTTTAGTGATTTAGTTAATCTTGTTTTTGAGAGATTAACAACTAGACGTATGGTCTTTTGATCTGAACCAGTATAAATATTTTGTGCAAATTTTCTCTTCACTTCTCTTTATTTTATTGTGTTTATTAAAATAAAAGAAAGAATTTTAATTGAACTTTGATATTAAAGAGGGAAAATTTTAAATGCACAATTTTTGTTAAGAACCCAATTCACCCTTCTCTAGGTTTTTGTCCAAACACTAATTATTTTGCTGCACATTTTCAACATTAAGTAGTAGGTTGGAAAACAAATTAAGAGACAATCCAAGTCTGAGGGCAATTGATATTCGAAATAAAGTAACTAGGAAGTGGAATATTGTTGTGACAAAGTACATGGCTCGTACAGAAAAAAACATTGGCTATTGAGCAAGTTGATGGGTCTTTTGTAGAACAATTTAAACGAATCTATGACTATGCACATGAGATTCTTCGATCTAATCCAGGTTCTACAACAAAGGTGAAAATTGAAGGAAATGAAGGGGAACGATTTTTCAGCAGATTCTACATGTGTTAGGCACAAATCATTTACTATGGAGGAATTTGTGGTGAACATAGACAACAAACACTGCACCTACAAGAAGTGGAGTATAACAGGGATATCGTACTGTCATGCAGTGGCTGTAATTGAGTTTATGAACTTAAGTGAAGACGATTTTGTTCCTCATTGGTTTAGAATCTCAACCTACAAAGAGACCTACAATTCCAACATATACCCTTGCAATGGTCAGCAATTGTGGATACAAGCATAATTTTCAGATGTATTGCCCCCTCTTAAACGAATTCTACTTGGAAGACCCAAAAAGAAAAGAAGACTTGAAGCTTGGGAAATGAACAAGAATGGGAAGTAGACTACAAAACATGGCTTGTCTAAAAAATGTGGCATATGTAAAGAAGTAGGCCACAATCGAAAAAGTTGTCCCTAGCAACCTCAGTTAGCACCACCACCTAAAACAACTCAGCCAACAAATATGGGATCATACCAACCACCACCACCACAAACAAGTCAGGGACCAAAATCATCACAACAACCACCACTAGCACAAACTCAAGCAAGTCAGTCATCACATCATCCACCAGAATCATCACAATAGCCACCACCAACACAAACTCATGCTGCTCACTTATCACAACAGCCACCACCAGCACAGACTCAAGCAAGTCAGTCATCACATCAACCACAAGAATTATCAAAGCAGCTACCACCAACACAAACTCAGGCTGCTCACTCATCACAATAGCCACCACTAGCATAAACAAATCATCCACCACCACTACTAAGAAATCAGCCACAATAGACGTCACACCAAGCTGGAACACCAACAGTTGTAGGAAGTCAACCATGCCACCTTTCAATTCCTCGTGCAACATCAACCATACGCAATAGAAGGCAGAAACTGCAACATAGGAGAGGATGTGTGTGGAAGCTATGAGGCTTAGTTATGCTTTTTTTTATGCTGCACCATTTGTTTTGGGGCTTTGATGTATTTTGTAGCATTTATATTTCCAAGTTAAGATTGCTTTGTCTACTTTTATATTTCAACTTTTACATTGTAAGTTCAAAAATCCAGAACACTTTTTAATGCAATTGGATGTCTTTTGTGCTGTAACATCAAGTACAATGATGAGATTATATAATATTGTGTTATGACTCTCAAAATTTCTCTTTATGAATGTTTGTAATGGTTGTATTGGACACCAAACAAAGATTTCTTTAACGCCAACTTTTCATTAATTTACTAAGTGATAGAACAATGTAGCTTTGCAATTACATATTTAAATTAAGTCACAAAAATACAACATTGAACACTGCCAATACATATTCAACACCAACCTATACAAATTAAACACCTCCCAATACAGATTAAATCATAGACTTTTCATCAATTGTGACAACACAATGATGTTAACTACGACCAATAAACACATTATCCCTATTAAAATGTTTACAAAATTTCTAGATCTCTTAAGTTCTTTCTCCAAAATATATATATCTTCCTCCTTTTCCTCATAATAGTGCCATCCCTTTCGTCACCACCATCTTCGGAGCACCATTTCAAGTAATTACAACCAATGAAAGCTTCACTTCCGCTTTTTTATTGACAACAATGATAACAAAAATCAACCTTCATGTTAGCTACAACCACATATTGATGAATGAATCACAAAAAAAGGGTGATGGATCTAACCATGTAATTATGGCAGCCCCAAAATTGTCTCCTACCATTTTTAGTAGTTCAAGTTGTTCTTAATACAACAACCTCTCCACAGTTACAAGTGGGTTCTCCACCGTGAGAGAAAAACCCACCACTATGACTAGATAACCTAGGATTTTGCATACCCCACGAATGACCAGAGCAAGAAGAAGAAGAGTGGCCCCTCGACATCACTCACAATCAAGAAAATTGCAAATGAGGAAGAACTCTAGCCCAACAAAGAACAACAATGAAATTAGGGCAAATGAACAATTCTCCCTCCATAAAAGTACTTTGTTGCCACCTCATCACACCATATTGATGCCAAGGTATTAAAAAATTGCCACATTTCTATTCAAAAGTGACACATGGCCACTATTCTGATGTCGTTTTGACCAAAACTAACGGGAGGGACCATTTTAAACTATTTTAAGAAATTAGAGGACTAAATTGAACCCCAAAAAAATTAGGGGACCAAAATGAACCAATCATAAAAATTAGGGGACCAAAAGACCAGTTAAGCATACAATTTAAAATATATTTTTAGATTTGAAAATACATTTTAAATTATACGATCTAAACTACACTTTCAAATTTGTTAGGAATAATCCAAGTGTGAGTCAAAGTTTCATATTGGATAAAATAGACAAAGTTAAACCCATCAAAATTTCACAATCCAAAAATCTGAAGTACAGAAATTTTAGATTTTTCCAACGAACCCTATGAAAAATGTAGGAAGAAACCACATGGGTGCAAATAGCAATTACGCATACTATTCATAACAAAACATTACACAACTAGTCTACAAGATCAACGGCTAGACCGACCTTGGCCTCTTTGGATTGCTACCCTATACAGGTTGAGCACAAAGAACCAAATGTTTCTTCCTCATCTCCTTTTTTTCTTCCTGCACCCATATAAAACCTAATAAACCTAAATTATCCCCATTAAAATTATAATAAAAAGGTAACATTATCCTGCAACCCTTTTTATAAATGAATTTTGGATTGTTCCATTTTGAAAACATATTTCTCATCTGGAAATATCTCAGATAGCACAATCTAAAATGTATTTAAAAAAAATTGTATGCTAGAAGACACATTCCATAAATGCCTTCCAAAATGTATATTTCCGAATACATTAAAAAATATAGTATGAAATATATATTTCGAAACATATTTTTAAATCTAGGAATGCCTTTTTTAAAATATCCATTATGAATTGTATCTAAAAAAAAAAATACATCGTGGAAAGATGAATCCGGAACACAACAACTTTCTTCTTCCAATTGTAATGTACCAGTTTATTATAATTTTCAATATACAACATCAAAACCCTAATCTAAAATGTGAAGGAATAATGGAGCGAGGGAGGAGGGAGGTTCAGGGGAAGAGGGAAGGGAGAATAATTAGGTTTAGGTTAGGGGTGAGAAAAAATATAATTTTCTTGATCTGATCCATTTTTGTTCTAATCTAATCCATTTAAAATTCATTTTAATGGATATGAATTTCAATATAATCTACATTTTATATTTTATGGATTGGATATCCTTTCTGTAACATCCCGCCCAGATATTACAGATTTTAAATAATAAAATGAAAATGTAATAATAATACTTCATTTATTATAAATTAGTTTTCCAAAACCGCGAGAATTTAAAACTTTATTACACCGATAAAACCAACTTAAATCCAATTTTTATAAACATAATACATTATCAAAATCAGTCTCATTATAAAGCCAAGTTCTATAATTCTGATGATTACAAGAAATCCTTAAAACTCATAAAAATGATGAAACGCTGCCACAAAGTTTCCCAACTAGCCCCCGCTCCGAATCTACGCTCTACCAGAACCACTTGCAACGTCATCTGCTTCTATGTACCGCATCGCCAAACACACGCAGATAGGGTGAGCTAAAGGAATATAAACATATGCAACAATTTATATAACTAAACACACACATTAAAGGAATTCCATACTTTGGTCACACATGGCCACCACCATGTAATCCATGTTCTACGTCTTTGGTTGATAATCTCAAGCTATCGTTGTTGTCCAACCTACAAGCCACCACTTGTAGAACATATGCGGGAACACTCGCTATTCCGAGCAACAACTCAAAGAATGCTCGTGTTACCCTCCATCCTGAGCCACAACTCCAGGAATACTCCAGCATTTGACCCTTGAGATATCACCCAAAGCCTCGTAGACCACGCAGATCCAAAGCAAGCAAAACACAATGTCTGCTTCATCAAAAATTGCCTGGCGCTCCACACGAGTCGGCAGGCGCAAAAGGCTTCTACACGTGCCACCAGGCGCCAATCACCTCTAATGCTACTGTTTCTACAAGTATCTCTTGGCGGGACAACCCTTATCGCTAAGCGATACACGCTTCAATTCTCTACTGGTTTTGTAGCTATCGCCTGACGGTTAAACACCACCACCAGGCGCTACAATAGTACTTGCGCAATATTAGTTTTTAAGCACCCAAAACAAAGTAAAATCAATCCATTCACATTTCATATATATATATATATATATATATATATATATATATATATATATATATATATATATATATATATATATATATATTATTTATTTATATAAAATCTAT
>Ga0214544_1001517_pt1 | contig 48423 bp, 30 predicted proteins | sample CNSS3metaG_FD_160074 | JGI IMG/M metagenome (GOLD analysis project Ga0214544, IMG submission 160074) | Root nodule microbial communities from cowpea collected in UCLA plant growth center, Los Angeles, California, USA - CNSS3 | ecosystem: Host-associated > Plants > Roots > Nodule | place: USA...
ATTTAATATAAAAATAATTACAATATTTTAATTAATTTTTTACTACCAAAAACAAATATTTCTGTCTCTTTAACAACTTCAATTTAAATAATTGATTAAGTTGTTTCACGTTTTTTTTTTCACAAAATTAAAAATATCGAAACTACATACGAGTTTGTTGCCAAACTATTTTGTCAAATAATCTTCTCTATTTATTTTCTTAATAACTTTACCCGTTTGAAACTAGAACATGGTTGTTTATGTATTGAGGCTAATAATGTTAAAATACTTTAGGGCGAATTCAAAATTTATTAGTTTTTGTCCTTATTTCATGTATATATCACAATCAAATGAAGAATAATTCCATCGTGAAACGATGCTTTTTTTTAGAGTTAAACACGAAATTCTTGTAAGTAAATTAAAATGAGTATGTCTGAACAAATCTATAATAATAATATCCATACAATCTTTTAACGAAGCTCTAATAATAAAAAGGTAATTTATGTTTTTTATGTAATTATTATAGTGCATAATATTATTCCACAACACTCAAATTAATTATAATAATGTTTTTCTACCGTAAATTAACCGTGTATATATATATATATATATATATATATATATATATATATATATAATATTTGTAGTTTTTCTAACTTGAATATAAGAAACATAATTAAAATATATGTAAATTTAAACTAATTTAAATTTATTTAATATTATTATGTTTAAGTATTTTAAAATTTATATTTGAGGAATATTTTCATTAAAATTTTAAAATAATTTAAGAAATTTAGTTATTTCTTAATGGAATAAAAAATGTAAATGAAGTTAATTAAGTTTCATTTTGATTTAAGTTTTTATTTCAACATAGATCAAGTAACAATCCTAATAAATGATTGAATTTACTAAGCAATATGTATTTCACTAAGAGTAATCATGAGAGGTCATAAATCTATTATTGTGATATAAATAAAATATTTAAAATAAAAAATAAATGAATTTTAACTTTGTCGACGAATAATTGAAATAAAATGCTCCAATTTTGCAAATTTTTTGATAGATATGTAAAAATAAGAGGAAAAAATTGAATAAGTAATAAAATAATGAAAGTCGGTGATTTGGTTGTGGACAGATGTTAACGACTGCTAACATAATGTCGCGTTTCACATTGCTAGAGCTCAGTTGTAAACGACACCTCCCGTGTTGTTGTTGCTAATCAAAACGACCCCACGCCCTTTACCCAGTACAAATCAGGTCTCAACCCTCGCCCCCAACTTCCTGTCTCTTCCCCTTCTTCGCAGCCAATCCCCTTCGTTGACCTCACCCTCCCCTTCCTCCGAGCTCAAATCTCCCACTTCTTCGCACAGATCGCACCGCCTTCACCTTCGATTCATCCATAACAAGGTTAGATTCCTCACTTCTCAACTACTTCCATTTCTAGGGTTCCTACTTCAACCCTAGTAAACTCCTAACATCTTACCATCACTCACAATCACTCCTCCTTCTCTAACGGATCTTATACTCTTCTCTTTCTTTCAGATCTACTTGAATCTCGCTCGCGGATCTCCAATTCCAAATTCTATTGTCACTCAAATCCTCTTCAGGTATGGCCGCCCTTAGATTTGTGGATTTGTTCGTCGTTTTTTTTAAATATTGAAGTTGTTTGTCTTGAATTTGTTAGGCTTTTAGATCTGAACTGTTTCCGCTTTTTTTCTTGCCAGATCTGGGGGGTTTGATTCCTGTTGTGATTTTGTCCCTCGGATTCGATCATAGGAAATGTCGATTATACCGAAAGGCGATTCGGTTCAAATCAGGGAGGTTTGGAACGATAACCTCGAGGAGGAGTTTGCGTTGATCCGTGAAATCGTGGACGAGTATAACTATGTGGCGATGGATACCGAGTTCCCCGGCGTGGTACTCCGTCCGGTGGGGAATTTCAAGAACATCAACGACTACAACTACCAAACGTTGAAGGACAACGTGGACATGCTGAAGCTGATCCAATTAGGTCTCACCTTCTCCGACGAGAACGGGAACCTCCCTACCTGCGGGAGCGAGAGTCCCTGCATCTGGCAATTCAACTTTCGCGAGTTCAACATCAGCGAAGACATCTTCGCGAGCGATTCGATCGAGTTGTTGCGCCAGTGCGGGATTGATTTCAAGAAGAACAGCGAGAAGGGAATCGACGTGAACCGGTTTGGGGAGCTTCTCATGTCCTCTGGAATCGTGCTGAACGACGCTGTTCATTGGGTTACCTTTCACAGCGGCTACGATTTTGGTTACCTCCTTAAGCTGTTGACATGCCGAAGCTTGCCAGATACGCAGGCTGGGTTCTTCGATTTGATCAAGATGTATTTTCCGATGGTCTATGATATCAAGCATCTGATGAAGTTCTGCAACAGCCTCCATGGTGGGTTGAACAAGCTTGCAGAGTTGTTGGAGGTGGAAAGGGTTGGTGTGTGCCATCAGGCTGGGTCTGACAGTTTACTCACTTCTTGTACATTTAGAAAGTTGAGGGATACATTCTTCAGTGGCTCAACGGAGAAATATGCTGGTGTCTTGTATGGTTTAGGTGTTGAGAATGGACAGACTAATTGAAAGAGAAAAAAGAAAGAAAGAAGAAATGGATATAATTGGTTGTAGAGTACGTCTAAGTGTGAGTCTTTTTACTTGTGTACACTTCTGCCAAAAATGGTTGTTGTTTACTTGTAACATTTTCATCATCCTTGCTTGAACTGTAACTCAAACCGTAGCTGGTTTTGTTAGCTTGAGTTCTTTGTAAATCATCACTTCAGTTTAGTGCTTCAAATTTCAATAAATAATTTATGATGATTCCTTTACTTTGCTGCTATTTGTATTTTTCTAATTGTGCTCTCTACTCATTACCTCATTCTCTGATCTCTGAAAAACTGATATTGCTTACCCAATTATTGTCTGTTCGAACGGAAGTCATGTTTGGAATTGTTCTGGTTGACTGGGTGCAATGCATCACGAGGGATCTTCTTTCAGAATGGTCCAAGGTTTTGTTGGCATTGTTGTGCAAATTGAGTTATGTCCTATGTGTTATATGTTTGCAATTATGGCGTGATGCGATTGGCTTGTAATCGACGACGGATTCGCAACGGGGTCGAAGCATTGCACGCGATTCATAAATTGATTTTTGAAGACAGTCGTACCAAGATGTGATGGATGAGATGGCCTTGGTGCTTTTCATTATTTCTCTTGGGGATGTATTCTTTGCGATGCACGAACACGCTTTTCGATAACATGCCACCGATCATATGATGATTTCACATTTTCACTCATGAGAGGTATTGATTGCTTTGCTTTCGTAATTTGCAGTCTCACAGCAATGAAGAGATGGCACAGGGGCAGTTTACCTCAAATTTTGATGGTTCTTTTAAATGATAGTATTTATTTCGCGTAGTGTTTTTTAAATTGCCATCGTTTTACTGCTGACAACTGATGCTATTTTGATTTGAATAGGTTTCCCTGCAGGTCCTGTGGACCCATCAAATTTGAATTGTGAAAAATATTGATATAAAAATGTTATGTGACACTCTTTCTTACTATCCGTAGTTTTCAATTTTGGATTGTTCTAAAATTAAAGTCTTCGGAAATAGAAAAAAAATGCCATCCAATTCAACGTGTAGTAGCATGTTTGGGCGATCCTATGTAAAGCAACTAATATGATCTTCTCTTGTTTTGGGTTGAGAATGGACCTTATTGGTACACTTCATTCGTTTTCAGTCTTTTCAATTTAAGCACTTACATAAACATTCATCTCTTCAATCCAACATCTACCTTTGGTTTCTTAAATAGGTTTCATACAAAAATCCACACATCTTTATGTTTCATCAGTAAAACATATGCACCTCATTCATTAAGCAACGAGTGTTGATTGCAGTGTATGTGTTTAACTTGTAATGGAAGATGTTACTCAGTACTTAATAGAAAACGTCTAACAATGAGGGTGAGTTGGGAATGTTCTAAAACCATGATTTAGACAAAATAAGTACCTATATATTTTTTGAATTTTTAATGCTTCTTAGTGTGCTGGTTACAATCAAATTTGATTTATACTCATTGGAAGCAAGAAAATTCTACATATTTTGGTCATTTGATGGGATGAAGGACCTGGATGTCCCGTACACATTCTCAATAGCTTGAATGGCTATGGTCAAAGATGTCAAAAAAATAGTACAATGTGGGTATTTGCGAATAAAACTCACAACGGGTAAAAAATAAATATTATAAATGGATATCTGCGGGTAACGGGTACATGTACTTTTTATACCCATATGTACGGGTATCATAGTAATCGTACCCGTACTCGTTATACTCTACTTTAAATAAAAATAAATAAAAAACATGATTAAAACATTAACATAATTTTGAATTAGTTACTTTTTGTCATTTGGTTTTAAAAAATATACATTTCTTTGTAAATTATTGTTCAACACTATTTAAATAGATTATTTGCACTTTATTTGAAATTTATAAATGTTATGTATTGTATTTTTAATTGAATTTATGGTTAAAATATGTTGTTAAATATTACATTTTTCTTTTGTAAATATCCGGGTATCTGTGGATAGTCGTAAATATCAAAAAGATATGCAGGTACCCGCATAAGAGATACTCAAATACGGGTACAGATACGAAACAAATATTTATCCAACAGGTAGGATAAAAAGAAGCTACTTTTCACACCCTACTTGATCTATTGACATTTCTAATTATGGGCGATGTTTAAATTAATTCAACAATCTTCAAAATAGATTGGGACTCCACGAATACACAAAGTTTGATATTATACATGTGTAGTATATGCTATTATGCATAACCGAACATAATATAAATCAATTATCCTTTGCATAAAAATAACTATTTCACCAATTGCTAATATATAATTGTTAAGTGCTTCAATTTAGAGGGTAACAATAGTAACATACTCCATCCCAGTAAAATACATCAATCCCGCTTACGCTTTATTTGTTATCTAGATGAAGGATGTTGAAGAGTTTCAAATTTTTTATGGAATTGGCTGGTTAACTCGTTTTTTCTTTTTTAAATACAATAAAGATAAAAACATATTTTATATGTTAATTTCTAAATAAAGTAAAAAAAGAAAAAAAAAAACTGTCCCTACAAATGTAATATATACCGTCATTTGAAATAGAAATGTACGAATTATTAGAACTAAATAAAAGAAGACCGTGTTCCAATTCACATTCAACCTATTTCTAGATAAACTTATATAAAGTATGAAATAAATTATAGAAGATGACAAATGACTTATGGACATAAACAAAATGCATTAACACTTAATATACACTTAAACAAAGAACATAAATTATAGACTTATAAGTTATATGATGTAATTTGAAAAGAAATATAGAAAAAAATATCAAGTGTGTAATAAATATAAATAAAATCAAGGTATACATATATCATTACTCATAAAGGATCGTTCAAATTTTAAATAAAAGATGTATAAAAAAAGAGATTCAAATATATTATTAATATGATGAATTCAATTCATTTCCTTATCCTAATTCCACTCATAGTACACTAATTATTACGAAATTGATAATCAACTAACATTTACAAAAAATAAAATAAAAGATTGTTTTAAGTACTAAAATTTATAAATGTTATCACCGTATCGTATTAATTTTTTTTTATATAAAATATTTAAAAACTACATATAAATATGTATGCAGGAACTAAAATAATAACAAGTGTTTAAGTTAATAGTTTATTTAATGTTTTAATGATATGTTTTTGTTGTTTTGGCATCGAGAGTTAGAGTAATAATGTCTTTTTATTTCAAGAAATGAAGGGCCATTTAGTCTAAATAGTCTTTGACAAGTTTATCCTCGTAATTCAGTTTATTCGTATAGCTTTTAAGGATACAATCTTCATATAACGAGATTATAATATAAGTATCGGAAATAAAATAAAAATAATAAAACTATACGTATGAATGAGGAAATTGGCCCAAATTTGGCCACGTAGTCCGATCAAAATTCTTTCGAATTTGGTCGAGTCGATTCCAATCAAAATTTGGTCAAAAGTCAAACTCGACCAAAATTCTGTCGGTCCTGACCAAAAGTCAGTCGAATTCGTTTCATGTTGAAATTTGGTTTCGTTGACCCCGACAAAAATATATCAAATTTTATGGTGTCAATCCTATGAACACAAGTTTAAAAAAAAATCAATTTAAATTTATTTTATAAAATATATATTTTGAATTTTGAACTTGATCCAAAATATTTAAATTTCAATTTAAACTTGATCCAAATATTTGGATATGAATTTTAAAAATATTTAATCTACTTTTTAAAAAAAATAGATTTAAATCGAAAATTTAATCTAATTATTTAGATATAAAATGAATGGGGATTGAATCATTAAAAGTTTCAATGATCACGCCTAATCAAATATAATAACTATAAAAACAAAACATACTTAATACTTATTAAGAAGTAAAAGTCATTAGTGTAGTGACAATAACATAGAAGGTTAACATTAGTCACCGCAGAACAACCGTGTGATATGTTTTCATATGTCCTTAATCTCGATATTTTTTTAATTTGTTCTCACAATCTTTTTGAATATTGTTTGATAAGAGTGCTCAGATTCAGATAAGACTATTTTAAATTGGCTAACTAATTCAACAAAATTGAAAAATTATTAAATTGGAAAGTAACAATATCTAAAACAATTGGTTATTTTTTTGTTGTTAAAATAAAAACAAATTGCGTACTACACTTGCATATGTTTTACTTAAATAGTGTTTGATAATATATTAAGATTTTAATGGTAATAATATGTGATTTATAGGTTTTTTAAGGATTTGTAACATGTTATGTATAGAGAGAACAAAAGAGGTTAAATATGAACTTCGTGAAAATAAAATATAGATACGTTAAAGACTATTATAGAGCTTTGACTAAATAGTTAAAAATTTTATAAATGTAAATTTAAAATATAAAACAACAACGTCACGTATATTTGATGTATTCACAATTAATCAAAAATAATTTAATTAATTTATGATAACTTTAAACAAACAATTTATACCACCAAAAACTTACATTTATAATTCAAAAGTAGTAACAAAATAATTATAAATTGAGAAATAGGAAAAATCTTAAAACATGATAATGATCAAATATATTATCGACAATTATACCGGATAAGGTCAAACTAGATGATTTCCATCGATAATAGCTTAATAGAATGTTTTGTCAAATCATTAGTCTATAAGCATGAAGAATATGAGGGTAACCTTTATTTTGCATGATAAAAAAAATCATGAAAATAGCTTAAATCTGACACAGGTAAATTATGTATTGATCTATCTTCGTAAAATAACGCACTCAAAAGCAAGTTCCACATGACGACTTTCAAGAAGAGACCAATGACATGAAAAAAATACTTCAATAGTAGCGCGATGTTATAACATACGAGTATTACAAAAAGTATACCTAGTCTGGAAGAAGTTTAACAAAACTCGATAAATCTGACTCGAAATGTCTGATAATGATTCTACTTAGAAAACACCCTTAAGAACTTTACTTGTATTCGACTATGAACTTGATTTAAAAAATTTCTAACAAAAGGAATAAACAAATTGCAACAATGTTACATATTATATTGGCATGCATAACAGTAACAAATTAGTTTACAGGAGTAAACATTACAAAACCAAAAGCATTAGAGGACACTTATATAATTTTTCTAACAAAGATGTTGAATATTTGAGTCCTCCAACAATAGATGGCCTATCATTGGCATCCAAAATCAAATCAAACAAAACAATAAACTTCACATGCAATACCACATAAACTTGCAAATAATTTGATTTCAAGCTCGTGAAAACATGTAGGTGATACGAGCCCAAGACAAGACCCTTAACCAAAAACTTGACAAAATGGAAATGAATAAAAATTTCCTTCCAATATGAGCAACTTTGTATGAGTAATAGAATCTCACGACAACTCGCACATGAATTATAAATCATACATGCACATAAGTCGTATATGTGCATAAATCATACATGCATAAGTCGTACATACAACATTTACAAAAAGCAATAGAAATTTCTTAATCATTGATTGGTTCATCATTACGAATTATGAAAAGAAAATAAAGTTTTTACACATACTATTTAGTTAAAGACAACCCGAGTTTAACATAGTAAAAAATAACAAACTACAATCGGACCAAACAACTTGTCCACCTACAAACATAAAGTCAACTACAAATTGTCCTTAGGGTCAGTTGTAGTGGCAACAAGTTCACTCCACGTACCAATTCAACTTTTGAGTTTGAGAAAACTTGTATAATACCCAAATCAACAAATATACTAAAGAGCTTTGTCTAACAAGGCCCATTCAACATTATTAGCCTAAAGTGACTAAAAAATATTAACAAATATATCTATTGGTGCATTTAATGTATATTAACAAAATATATGGTCAAATTGATAGTTTGGTTATATCATAAATATTCTTTTATACTATATATTAACAAAATGCACCGTTAATCTAATTAAATGATATACGATGTTATTATCATATTGATTATCATAAATGTGGTGAATTTTTTATTTATCTATTTTATAACATAATTTACAGGACTAAACCTATAAATACTCAATATTTTATGAAGAAGTACAATCACATTTTCATATTCACTCATACTCACTTATATCGATTATCATAACTTTTTTTTTTTGTTCAAAAGCTAATTTTTCTATATATTTAAACACGTTTAATTTTTGTGCATTTATATTGTTACTTTTATATTTTAAAATTAATTATTGCAAACTAAACAAATTTACAGCAACACTAATATGTAGTAAAATGATAGAGTAAAAAGCATTTTATTGTATTATGATTAAATTCTGTTAAATTGTATTTTACATATTTTTATTAGAATCCCATTATCAAATTCTAACAGGTTCAGAAATGACAAAAAATAAAACTTAGGTGCAAGGATTGTAATTTTGCCCTCTTAAAATATCATTGCTTAATTTCGTATTTATTTTTTTATTTGGGGAAAAAATTGCAAGTGTGCTTTCGTCTACCAACTTTTTTTAATATTCCTTATGATATTAATTACCCTTAAAATTTCAGAGCTTGTTTAGTTGTTTTTCCAAATTTTCGATATAAACAGGTTCCGCTTGGCTGTTAAATCTCGTCACTGTCCTGGTGAGTCTACCATTCCTGTTCTCCCTTCACCGCCTCTTTTTTTATTTATTTTTATTTATTTCCATTTATTCATTTTTGTTTTTTCTCTTCTTTTCTTTTCTCCGCTCCCAGGTTTCGGTTCCCGCGAAATTCCGAAACTCCTTTTTCCAGATCGCCGGAAAATATCGCAATCTACGGTATTTCTCGCTGTCAATTTTCATTTCACACTTCACTTCGGTCACTGTAAGTTCCGAAAATCACCGATTATCTTGTGAATCCAGCTAGTAGCCATTTCCGGAAATGGTGGACGGGTTTTGACCCATCTAGGGTTTCTGTTTTGCTTTCGTAAATCGGAAGTGTTCGCAGGGAATACCTTGCATGTTCGCCACGAATTAACTATATAGTGCCGTTTTTCTCCTTTACTTTGTTCGTTTCAGTGGCGAATTGTGTGCGGAATTTTGCGCACATTATTAGTACGATGCTGTCTTATTTGTACAGTTTTGTAGTTGTATTTGCAATGTTCGTTGTTGTTTTTGGTTTAAACAAACTTCTCATGTAGACTGACTACGCCGGGGAGTGACTTGAACTAGTTGCTAATTTAGATATGGAAGTGATGAATTAATGATATGTTTACTTTCTTCGTTCCAACAGATATCGCAAATGGTTTTTCATACTGTTTTCCTCCAAATTCATTCAGTGACTTCAGTCAATTTTTTTAGAGCAATTGAACCACAATCGTGTTAGTAAGGAACATAAATAGTTACAGAAATCTGTTTGTTGGTATTGTGAACGTGCCTATACTTAATATTTAATTTTTCAATGAATGTTTTTTTTTTTTTTACTTAATATGTACTAAATCGTAAGCTTTGATAAACAATGTGTCGGAGTTGATGTTTCAACTATTAAAACATGAACCCACCTGAGTCTCTCTCTTTCCTTTGGATGGGTTCTGGAGCTTTCTGGAGTACTACTCGTGCAAAATAATTTGTACATCTCCTGGAAACAGAAAACAATGATCCAGGTTTCCCCTAGTTTAAATAAATCCCAACCCACTTATTGTATGTCTAAGGACTAAAATAATTTTATATCTGCAAGCTTTAGGTAATTGCTATTAAATTTATCTCAGATGTATCTGTCATGAAGCAGCATTTATGGCATTTGCCGACATTTACATTTATTTGGCTTATGCATATTTTCAAGCAATAACTTTGTTGGCATTATGTGGGTAAATCATTCTTTGGTTGGCATTATGTGGGTAAATCATTCTTTGGGCAAGAAAATATGTTAAAGGATAATACTTTTATCCTTCAACTTGAGGAATCTGGGATTTTGACCCTTTGGTTCTGATTGTAAACCCATTTTTCAATTACAATCCAAGAAGTAATATGTTCTTGAACATGCATTTGGAAACCCCTATTTGCCAACAAAAAATGTTGACCTACTTCCTCAATGATATATAGTTTAATCTTTTCAATGTGTTGATAGAACATATTAAAACATTCATGTTCTCCTATCCTCTAAAATTACAAGACCTTGAAAAAAGGGAATTATGTTTATTCAAACATCTCCTTTCCCCTTTGATTGGCCTACTGTCATTTTTTGTTTTGAACATAAATAATTGTAGTGTCCAGGCGCGCCCGAGCTACGTCCGATCATGAAGCCCATTAAGCACGGCGTTAGAGGCCCATTAATATCAATCAACAAATGAGGTAATACAACGGTAAGTTATCCCCCATAAAGCGGAGGTGGCGGGTGAAGATCCCATAACGGTAAGTTATCCCTCATAAAGCGGAGCCATCTCGCCACGTAACCGGATTTTTAGGCCTATAGTCCTGAGAGCTGACATATAAGGGGGATACAAAAACACTGAGGAGAGATAGAATCTTTTTGCTTTGCTAGACACCAAATCGGTAACCAATCAGACCGACGTCGGCAAGAACAATAATAATTACGAAAAGTTTTTGTTTAGTTTTATAATATTCGGGCTCATTAATTTACCCCACCTATTTGAATAATCGGTCTCAATTTTGGAGTAAGAACTGATAAGACATATAAAACCATCTATTTTGGTTCTATATTTGTCTGGATTAAATGCTCTGCTATTCTACACGTTGAACCAAAATATTCTTTCTTCTTTCAACTTTTCGATCTTTCCATTCCTTTCCATTGTCCAGAAATCCCTCTTTCCCAAATTCTTACCATTCTATCAATGAAGAATCTAAAAGGATTCTCAAATCCAGATCGCCAATTGGTCTTGGATAGTACTAACTTCATTTGAAATTTCTCAATTGAATTTTCCTCCTTAGCTGATTCTTGGTTCATTATGAAAAATTGACCGAAGGTTTTGTTGATAGAATCTACCCATAATTCTTTCTTTTTGTTTACTTCAGGATTTCAATTATTTTGGCGGAACATGAGTAGTTTGGTGGAGAGGCTACGCGTAAGATCAGATCGCAGGCCAATTTATAATCTTGACGAGTCAGATGACGATGCTGATTTTTTGCCAAGAAAATCCGGGACAACACAGGAAAAGTTGGAGAGAATAGTGAGAACTGATGCGGTATGTTTCTTTTTGCTTTAATGATTTCATTTGAGCTGTTTTTCTATATAGTTCACTGCACTGCTCAATGCTTTGGGTGGTGACTGATAGGCAATAGTTAACTGTAACAAAAGCAACTCATATACTTGTCTGTGCTGTTACCTTGTATTAGAATTGTGTCTAATTTGAGAAGTTCTTGATGATTTAAAAATGTTCAAATTACAGTTCTTCTAAGCCCACGTGGGGTGTAACTAAGAGATCCAAAGAATGACCATTAGTTATTATTACTACTTTTTGTATTATTCTGACCATTTTACCAGCTAAATCACATTTAGCAAGCTAGATGGCAGTCTTTCGATTTTATTTTCAGTTATTAAGTAAGGTGCTAAAGGCACAACTCACTTGAATAGAGGTGTAGAATTAGAGATACATGTACAGGCTTTCCCTTTTCTGTAGTACTGTTATCTGTACACTTTGTCCCCTAAGGTCTGTCTATATATAAAGATAACTTTCCTCTTGTATCTGACTTATCAGAATAATAATTCAGTTACAATTTCTCTCTATCAAACTGAACTCTATTATGAGTCTTGGAGGCATTTGCTTCATTGAAGGGGCAGCTCCACAACCTGCCAAATGGTTCGTTCCTTTTAGGTTCTTGCTTCAGAATGTTAGAGATGCTGCTGACTACACTAATATAGCTTATTTTCTCAACATAGATTTAACCCATTCTGACAAATAACAGGGAGTTGTCTTCTTAGCTTCTTTGTAAACAATTGATTGTGGCTATTTAAGAATTTAAACTTCTTTTTGTTGGATATTAGGAGAGATTTGCAACCATTGTTTACTTGATACGTTTTGTTGTTTCTTTTCTTGTTTTTTTTCATTCATTTGGTTTATCTATTAAGTTTACCAGTCTCTTCTCTTGTATTTCTCTTTTTCTATTATCTAACAAAGTTCTGCTATTCAGTGATAAAATAGTGAAAGGTTTATGTTATTATACATTAAGAATGTATGTTATTATTCATGTTAGTAATACCAGTTGACGTCTATCTGTAAATGTTTTGTATTTAACATTTTAATTTAGTTTGCTTCATTGCAGATTTGGATTTATTGTTTTACAAAAGTAAATGTTTTTCATGCATTATCCTCCCCTGTTTTTATTTTTCACTTCTTCTCCACAGAAAGAGGATTTATGTCAAGCCTGCGGTGAAAATGAAAATCTTGTGAGTTGTGAAACTTGCACTTATGCTTACCATCCTAGGTGTTTACTTCCACCCCTTAAAGGACCCCTTCCAGACAACTGGAGATGCCCTGAATGTGTAAGTGTTTATATTTGGTGACAGTTGCAGTAGATTTCTTCTTACTGATAGAGCAATACTTATCTATGTGTGTATATATGTTTTGCAGGTTAGCCCACTTAATGATATTGACAAGATATTAGATTGTGAGATGCGACCTACTACTGCTGCTGACAATGATGCCACAAAATTAGGGTCAAAACAAATTTTTGTTAAACAATACCTTGTTAAGTGGAAAGGCCTATCATATCTGCACTGCACATGGTAAATTTGTAGGAACTCATCCTTCACTGTGTTACAATTTTTCATATGTCCAGTAAACCTTCTGCATGCTTATTATTATGGGTTACTTTCATTCCTCATTCTTGTTCTATCTATTTATGTGTTGACTTCAACTTTTTATTTCCAGTATTGTTATGCAAGTTATTTTGCTTTTGAAGCCACCTTTTAACCTTTTGTTTTCTTTTTAACATTTTGTTATTTTTGTGTATTATCTCTTTACCTGCTGCATATATTTATTTATTTCTTCTTTAGGGTGCCGGAGAAAGAGTTTTTGAAGGCATTTAAGACTCATCCTCGTCTAAAGACAAAGGTGAACAACTTCCATCAGAAAATGGCATCTATCAATACTTCTGATGATGACTTTGTTGCCATTCGACCTGAATGGACTACAGTTGACCGGATACTTTCTTGCAGGTATTTTTGGTGACAATTAAAAAGTTTAACAGGAATTCTAATGATGTAGGTGTGTTGCCTGACTTATGTGAGGGCAGATTCAAATTATCATTCTTGACTTTGGTTGTGTGTATTATGTGCATGTGTGTGTGATTTTGAAGGTTAATATTTTCTAGCAGTAATTTTGAACCTTCGTTTTGCTCTCAGTGTTTCTTTAATTCTTCCCCTCTTTTATTAGTGATGAATCATACGGGATTCTATCCTAGTCAAGCAATGGAAAATAATATAGTATCAGCTGAAAGTGATTTCTTTTGGTATCTTTTTTGGAGGAAATGTTCAATTGTATTTTTCTACCACCTCCTTTTCTTTTGCACTTCTCTTTATATTTTACTGCCCCACCCCCCTAAAAAAATAATTGGCATCATCATATTTTATAATAGCTTATGAGAGAATGATGACACTGCTAACCCAGTGTCTTAATAGTTTCCTTAATCTTAACTGTATTTCTGCCTCCAGAAATGTTGATGCTTGCATGTTTTTCTTGACCTTGTGGTTTAAATGGTACAGGGGTGATGATGATGAGAGAGAATACCTTGTGAAGTGGAAGGAACTTCCATATGATGAGTGTTATTGGGAGTTTGAGTCAGATATTTCTGCATTTCAGCCAGAAATAGAAAGATTCAATAGATTTCGGTCTAGATCCAGTAAATTTTCTTCTAGTAAACATAAACAGAGTGTTAAAGATGATACTGAATTGAAGAAACAGCAGAAAGAATTTCAACATTATGAACACAGCCCTGAGTTTCTCTCAGGTGGTATGTTATTTTAAGTTATTTATCCTTCTGGAATGTTTTTCTTAATTCAATGGTCTAGATTACATGTTCTTTTTTTTTTTTTTCACCTTAATGAAGGTACATTGCACCCATATCAGCTTGAAGGCTTGAACTTCTTACGATTCTCTTGGTCCAAGCAGACTCATGTTATACTTGCTGATGAAATGGGGCTTGGTATGTAGTCTCTTTCTTTTTCCCTGTCTATTTTTGCCATTTTAATTTTTGGTTATTAAATGTCTGGGCGAGGGAATTTTACACCGTTCTTTAAGCAATGGCATGCTACAATCCTCAATAAGTTTAGGCACATGCCTCAGCGCAAAATCAAGTTTGGAAGGTTTACATGTGAAGGAATAAAGAATAAAATAGAGTGGTTTGGTTGTAGCAGGGGTAACCCTTGGAGGGTAGATTTTTTCCTGTTATTGTTGTTAAAAGTGTTTTCTCATTTCTTTCTATGCTTTGGGTTTATAACAATGAGGGCTTTTAGTGGTACATAATAGCTGAACCTTTCAATCAAAGTGCATTGATCAACCGACCCTTTTGGATCCTTTCCCTTCTTTAATTGGTTGTACTCACCCCCTTTGACCTTGATTTGGAATTTCTGGAGAAGTATATGATTGCACCATGATAACCGAGTTTTTCACCTGCAGGAAAAACCATACAAAGTATTGCTTTCCTGGCATCCCTTTTTGAAGAGGGTGTCTACCCACATCTGGTGGTTGCTCCACTTTCAACTCTGCGAAATTGGGAACGTGAATTCGCAACATGGGCACCTCATATGAATGTGGTATGTGTACGGGTATATTCTCTATAATATGTGATTTAGGTAGTTACTCTTTTAATTATGTTTGTTTGTGCAGCTAATGTATGTTGGATCTGCCCAAGCTCGTAGTGTAATAAGAGAGTATGAATTTTACTTTCCAAAGAAACAAAAGAAGATCAAGAAAAAGAAATCTGGTCAGCTAATTAGTGAAAACAAGCAAGAGAGGATTAAGTTTGATGTTCTTTTGACATCGTATGAGATGATCAACTTTGACACAACATCACTCAAACCTATAAAATGGGAGTGCATGGTATGATTCTATTTGACATGCCTGTTACTTACTGTGATCTTTCTAGTTTCTTCGCAATACTGATAACCTGACATATATATGCGAATGCAGATAGTCGATGAAGGTCACCGTCTGAAAAATAAGGATTCTAAATTATTTTCCTCACTGAAGCAATATTCTAGCAGGCATCGTGTTCTCTTGACCGGAACTCCTCTTCAGGTTCATTGTAATTTTTCATCATGGTTTATTGTGGGATTATGCCCTAACATTCCATTATTGATTATTGAATCATGTTTTTTCTTTTCTTGTTTTTTGTGTCTGATGGCTGGATTTTGTTTGGAAAATTGTGTTTCGGTTTTTGGCTAATACTAAGCTCCTTGTACTGTACGTGGGTTTTGAAATTGTTGGACGCTTGTTGAATTTCAAATTACACATATATTTCCCTTAAAAAAATTTAGGTTTTTAATATATTCAACTTGAGATTCCTTGATTGTAGAATCAAACAGCGTAATATTTTTGTTTCCTTAACATGGAAATTGCCTCTTCAATATATGTTTTGTATAGACCAATGGTTGTGATACGTTATTTTGAAGAGATAATGTTGTTATATTGTTCTATTATCATTGTAGTTGCAATTGCACAGATGCAATTACACATGTCCACTTCCGACCAGATTGGTTGAGGTTGTACCTGCCCATTTTGAAAATCTTGATACTAGGGTCAGTTTCTTTTTGCAAGTTTCGAAAGTGAAAATAATTCGTCTCATCACTTCCTCTAGTCAGAAATTAAAAATAGCAACATATCGTTGGCCCTAATCTTCACGTTTACAGTTACTTCAGCATCTTTCTCTACCCAGTGCCGTGTCTCCTCTCACAAAGCTAGCTTGGCCTAGAGACGGTTCCCTTGTCTCTATTAAGTATTCTACTAGTAGGTTGTGCTCATAGCATTGTCTCCTCTCATGTTCTCTGCTCTTTTTTTTTTTCGTTTACTAGTAGATTGAGCTTTCTCACCTTCTGGGGCACATTGCATCACACCTTTTATTTGTCAACAGGTAGATAAGTCAACCGAAAAGTATATTTTACCACAAATAAGAGCTCAACCTCTGTAAAATAAGTCAATCAGTTTTTGAAGGAATACCTAAAGTCAGATTATACTGCCTATGCTTTTTGTGAGGCTTTACTAAGTTTATATATTGTATCTGTGTTTACAGCAACAGTCATGCAATCTTTTTTAATATATTAATTTCTGTTTAATTACTGGGTTGTGAACTCTACTTGTCTGGTATGCTTTTTACCTTTTAATGGACGTTATAGATTTGAAGTGTGGTAACATATCTGTTGGAAGTCTAAATGTACTAATGTTAGTTTGTCTGATGCCTCTCAGAACAACTTGGATGAGCTTTTTATGCTTATGCATTTCCTTGACGCTGGGAAGGTTAGTATGAGGAATGTTCTATAAGATAAACCGTGAATTAAGTTATTGACTCGGCTGATGAAAATTTAGTATCTTACAGACTTTATTTTTTAATATTGGTAGTTTGGAAGTTTAGAGGAGTTCCAGGAAGAGTTTAGGGATATCAATCAAGAGGAGCAGATTTCAAGGCTTCATAAAATGTTGGCTCCACATCTCTTGCGAAGTATGTATTTCTTCTTGTACTAATTTTATGTTGTTGTAACATGTTTCTTTAAAACAATAAACAGTAATGTTTTGTGATACGTCTTTGTAATACGTCAAATTTACCAGATCTTTGGTGTGAAGAAGTTTCTCTTAAAGAACATCCTAGAATTTTGTTTAATATTCAGGAGCTTGTATTGCATCAAGCTTATCAGTCAATATTAAGTAAATGAGTTGATGTTTATCCTCCTTTCTCAATCTGCAATCTGAAGTAATCCTGTTGTTGTATAACTTTTGGTCTCTGCAATCATTCTGGAAAGTGAAGTGGTAGGATACTTGTAGAAGTTGTTGATCTTTTTATTCATATAGGACGTTTATCTATCTCTCAACCTGAAGAAAAGTAACTGGTTGTTGTTAAAGTAATAGCAGTTGTTGGAATGATACATATTGAAATTGGTCAATTAATCTCTTGAATTTACTTTTAGTCAGAGATTGATGTTTGATTGCTGAAGGATATTAATATTGTTTGGTCTAATGCTAGGCCTCTAAATTGAAGTGCAGAGGGATACTGTAGAATCCGATAAATTTGATGTGGTGGTTTTAATTTTTGCATTAATGGAAATTTCAAGAGAGCTCTCAGATATCTTATCATATAAATAACTAAGTTGGTGATAAGTTGTTTATAGAAACGTGGATTACCATGTTCTGAGTTCAAATTTTTAATGTCCCTGCAGGAGTGAAGAAAGATGTCATGAAGGAATTACCTCCTAAAAAGGAACTTATTCTACGTATTGAGTTGAGCAGCAAACAGAAAGAATATTATAAGGCAATTTTGACCCGTAATTATCAGATATTAACTCGTCGTGGTGGTGCTCAGGCAAGATTGATGCTTTGATGAACTGACTATTTTGTTTATCACTAATCTTAGCTTCATAAGTAAAGGACAATACATCTTAATGGTATTGGTGTTTGTTTTTTATATCTATTTCTGAATCAGATTTCTCTTATCAATGTTGTTATGGAATTGCGGAAGCTTTGTTGTCATCCTTACATGTTAGAAGGAGTGGAACCAGATATTGATGATGCAAAAGAAGCATACAAGTAAGCTCTAATCTCATTGTTTTAGACTTTTATTGTGGTTATTGATCAGAAATACTGGGTTCTCTGCTTATCTTGGGCTAAATCTTGTTTCTTTACTATTGAAATTAGTAGCTTTTGCCTGTTATAATTTGTAACCAAAGTGAAATTATGTTATCATGTTGGAAGGCATTATTTTGGTATAGTTTGTACTATACTTGGATTTAATTAATGTTCTTATTGATTTTCCTTTTGATTCTGCTTGACAGACAGCTATTGGAATCGTCAGGGAAGCTGCAATTGCTGGACAAGATGATGGTCAAACTTAAAGAGCAAGGACATAGAGTCCTTATATATTCCCAATTTCAGCACATGCTGGACTTGCTTGAAGATTACTGTACTTACAAGGTATTAAGAGGTTATTGTCTTATCAACATAATTTTTTCTAACGTTGATTTCTTTCAGCATAATGTCAGCTTGTTTTTCTTTTCCTTGAAAAAAATAAAACTAGAATTGGCAGTATGAGAGGATTGATGGCAAGGTTGGTGGAGCTGAAAGACAAGTTCGGATAGATCGATTTAATGCCAAAAATTCTTCAAGATTTTGCTTTCTTCTTTCTACTAGAGCTGGGGGATTGGGGATAAACCTTGCAACTGCTGACACGGTTATTATATATGATAGGTGAGCCTTTAAATTTCTGTGATTCTTTAAATTATTGTCTGGAGGTTTTTGTACTTTTTGGTTAAAACATAAACTATATCTTCACTTTTCACAACCACTACTCCTATTTTCATTATGTTTACGTTTTCTACTGGCAAAAGTGAATGAAAATAGCTGTATTGGTGGCTGGCCATTCATTGTCGAGATCCATTGTGTGTCATGTGCTCATTATCTTTCACTTTCTTGCTATTTTTTTGTGTTTATTTTATTCATTGTTTTTGGGAATGACATCTGTATTGGTTATACATGTGCATTGTGATGGAGTTAATCTTAAGCTCTACTTTTTAACACTATTAGACTGGTAATAGCTTACTTGAGTATGAAAAGGTTGAAGTGCTTTGGGTTTGTCAGCTTGTAAGCATGGCGAATTCATATATGGTTATTGAAAGTTAGTTGCCATCTGAGACAGCAACCTCTTGATCATGTTGTCTTGCTTTTCTATATTTGACATATAATGTTGGTTGGGTTGCCTTTAATTTCTCATTCAATATTTTTTAGTGTTTTCGGAAAGATGCCATCAGATAAGTTTGTGGAGACTACCTATAAATGAGGTCCAAACAGAAGAAGCATAATTTTTAGTGAACACTTAGCTGTCCTGAGGAATTTTGTTTATATGTTCTGCTTTCTCCTGTTCAAAGATACGAGGATAGATGCAATTTGATGTTTTATGATTCGATACGGATGTGTGATTTATACTGAAAGGGAGTTCAAAATTCTTGCATTGCTTGTTCCAGTAATTCTTTTAGAAACGATCTAAATAGAGCTGGTGGCTATTTTAAGACCTATTTGTGTTTATGTATTTCTTTTAATGTGCTTTTTAATTAAATGATGTGTTTAAACTTTACGATGATTATAAAGTAATAAAACACCCCATCAAAAAAGCCCAAATTCAATAGCTTCTGAAGACAAGCTTTATAAAACTGTATCATGTATATATGATCACTTGTTTTCATTCTTAAACAACATCCCCTAGTTTAAATAAATTTGCACTAGTTCTAGCGCATAAATTGGCATTTTTTAGATCAATTCATGGGCACCTCCAGAATGCTTGGATAAAATGTTCTGCACAATCAGTATACGCATTTGCCCGCTTCCATATAATGGATATGTACAATAGTATGGGGAATGCTCTGCGACCTCTTGGCTGAGTTAAACAACAGGGGGTCCTCATCATAGTCTTTTTTTTTTGTTGTGTGCGGACAATCTGTATGATGCTGAAAGATTAATCTTCTATTTTGGTGTAATAAATCCAATTTTTCATTGTTGGAAACGTTCTTATGTAGTGATTGGAATCCTCATGCTGATTTACAAGCTATGGCTAGAGCTCACAGACTCGGACAAACTAACAAGGTTTGAGGTTTTTCCATTGGCGTATAGTGTTGATTATTTTTGTTGCTTTTAAATGCTAAAATGGTTTTGGCTTTGTAGGTGTTAATTTATAGGCTTATAACACGAGGAACTATTGAAGAGAGGATGATGCAGATGACCAAGAAGAAAATGGTTTTAGAACACCTAGTTGTGGGGAGGCTAAAGGCTCAAAATATCAACCAGGTAACTAAATATCAACCTAGGTGTTGTAAAAGTGTTAACAGTTAGCAGTCTCGTTATTAAGGCAGCATGATTTATGTTAGGTTAGTTGCTTCTTGCTTTTCTTTGCTTGTTTTAGTATTGCTATGAAGTGCAGGCAACATGTGGAAAATGGATATTGACAAATAATTGAGCATTGAAGACCGAAATATCAATTTTTTCCTATTCATGCATGCGAACTTGTTGTCATTATCCGTAGCCACTGTCACTTGTTTATTTTACCTTCTGGTCACAATAGTGTTAATTTGTTTGTATACTTCTATGCAGTTGTACTGGAATATGCACATAAAATCATTTTATTCTAACTGAATCAAGTAAGGTAGGAGATAGGAACTCTGAAATTGTAGAAAACTGGAGGGGGGGGGGGGGGGGGGTTCTAAGCTCCTCAGCAGAGATAAAGACTGAACATGCAGAAAGAAAAGAGAATTCCACATAAAAACAGAATCGTTTACCAACCTACCGTACCTCCCTCCCCTCATAATCAATTACCTGCTTTTCCCACATTCCTTGCCGCACTTGTAAGATTTTTACAGTACTTTACTATCCAAATCTCCTTCTGCTCCTTACCTCACATTGTGCTAAAGATGAATTAGATCCTTGACACCCTACTTTTGATTTAGTTGAATTTTAGCTCAAGGTAGGTGGATTTGTGAATCATCCATGCTTCAAGCCCAAAGCTATAATGCGAGTGGTTAAAGCTTTCTTTAGGATTGTTGGTTACATTTTTTTCTTGATTGAGGTTCCTATGGCGGAAAAAACCTGTAATATGCAGTGTGGTTGTGATTTAGGACCTATATAAGTATTCCTGTTGGAAAGGAAAAGTACTAGAACTGGATAAGGCATATATTCCTGAAAAAGATGATAAAAGAAGTGATAAAGGAACATCATCAAAGTACTCATTTCTCTGTGCATACCCGAAGTTAGTTCCTGTGGATATCAGGAATTATACATGTTTGAATGCACTAAAATCCTCAATAAAAAAGCTTATTTTTGTATACAAAGTTCATATATTTAAAATTGAGAACACTGTATACAACTTTGTACATGGTCCAATGTTGATCTCTTTTTGTACCCCCATTTTCATTTGGAAAATTACTGATTATGTACAACTCGCAAATCTGTATTTGTTTGTCAATATTTATTGAGTTCATACATGATACATGACATTTTGTTCAAGGGATTGAAATTTCCTAAAATTTTATGGACTAACGTGCATTAGGAGTTTAAGCATCGAATGAAACAACAAATCAAAAATTTGATCCATATCAAGTTAAAACATATTAAAGGATTTGATGGTAGCTTTGCTTATCCATTTTGCGTAGGAAGAATTGGATGACATTATAAGATATGGATCAAAGGAGTTATTTGCAGATGAGAATGACGAAGCTGGCAAATCCCGCCAAATCCATTATGATGCTGCTGCTATTGATAGGTAAACTAGCATTTTTTTCCTCAAACGTGAAAATAGGAATATGCTTGAGAAATTTATTTCTTGTATATTTTCTTAACAACAGATTGCTGGATCGTGATCAAGTTGGAGATGAAGAGGCCACTTTGGATGATGAGGAAGAAGATGGATTTCTGAAAGCTTTTAAGGTTAACTGTCATTATCTTTCACATACATGTTTGTTCTCTAAATGCTTATTAACTTTGTTTTTTTAACTTTGGTTTATAGTGAATTGAGAGATGCCCTTGGTTTCTACTGTTATTTATCATTTGATTTGATGGTAACAAAAATGTATGAAATTAGAGACTCCTATAAATTAATCAAAAGAATATTTGATTTGGCAAGTAGAACTGGATTGGAAGATTCACTGCTGCCTCCGAGTTTTTTCGTTATTAATTTTTTTGTTTTGAAAGGATTTTATGGCCAGATCCAGAATTTGCGGCCATTGATGTGATGCTATTCTAATGGTTTCTTAAAGTATGGGTTCTTTCTTTGATATTAGGAGATTTTTTGACAGAAGTGCTTGCAGTTATTGATAGATGATGGAGCACTCTGCCTCCATTACATTTTCTTGCTATGTCAACATCAATCTTGCCTTTGTTACAACGAATTGCTACATGAAATTTAATTACCGTTTTTCTTTTCATTCAGTTTTTCTCTTTGGGTTCTGTGTTTTTTGATTGACCGAGTGGATTCCACAATTTAGGTTGCAAATTTTGAGTATGTTGATGAGGCTGAAGCTGCAGCAGAGGAGGCTGCCGCCCAAAAAAGAGCATTAGAGAATGTAAACAGTTCGGAGAGAACACATTACTGGGAGGAGTTGTTAAGAGACAAGTATCAAGAGCATAAAGTTGAGGAGTTTAATGCCTTGGGAAAAGGGAAGCGTAATCGGAAGCTGGTATCTAATCCTACTATTTATGCCATTGTTTGAGTAAATTACACTCCTTATGAGATGCGAGTATTACATTGTCCTTATCCTTTTTTAAGCTTGCTTTTGTTAAGGTAGTGTCTATTGTTCCCTGATTTCCCAGATGGTTTCTGTGGAGGAGGATGACCTTGCTGGTCTGGAAGATGTTAGCTCTGATGGTGAAGATGATAATTATGAAGCAGAACTTACTGATGGGGATTCAAATTCCACTGGGACTGGAACTACTACTGCTAGAAGGCCTTATAAGAAAAAAGCTCGCAGTATGTGTCATTTTTTAAGTTTTTGTTTTGATATGATGGGCCTAGATTATCTGTTTGTGATGTTAATATTTAATTTATTAACAGCAGATAGCACAGAGCCTCTTCCTCTGATGGAAGGTGAAGGAAAAGCATTCAGAGTCCTTGGTTTTAATCAAAATCAGAGGGCTGCATTTGTTCAAATTTTGATGAGGTTACTTCCTCTACATGTAGTCTTTATATGTTGAGTTGAAGAAGGGTTTCTCATGACTTGAACATATCTATAGTTTATCTCACCCTCTGTGTGTATTGCAGGTTTGGGGTTGGTGATTTTGATTGGAAGGAGTTTACTTCCCGCATGAAACAGAAGACTTACGAAGAAATTAAAGAGTAATAACATCAATTTTCTTTGTACTAATGCCATATTTGGGATGTTTTAGACAATCAGAAGTTTTTATTTTATGGTCACTTTCTTTTTTACTTGGCAAAAGAGGGGTGGATTTGATGTCACAGCTCTGTAGCTGTGCCAATGCATTCCTAACTATTTTGACGCAAAATTAGGTTCAGAATGGGAATTAGTACTAAGTTCAATCTTCTGACACACCTATATATTATTGATTGCTTGTCTCTTCATTTGGGTAGTGTGTGTGAAGACGTTGCATTGGTTTGTCTTTCCTTTTTATTTTGGTTGCATTTTGTTACTTCCAAAACTTTTGGCCTATGAAAAAGAATAGTATTATCCCTTTGTGAAATCCTGCATGATAATATGTTCGTTGCCTTGTAGTGGTCTGTTAGATTTTTCACTTTTTTTCCTTTTGTGTCCTTCCATTTTTGATGTGGTAATTATCTATATATGGTATGGATATGGCATGGATTTTTAAAATTTATTGATAACCTAAAGTCTGTCTTTGTGAATGAATTGATATAAATATATATATATATATATATATATATATATATTATTTTTTTTTTTTCAGTTATGGAACCCTTTTCTTGTCTCATATCTCTGAAGATATAACCGAGTCCTCTACATTCACAGGTGATAGATCTTAATTGCTATCATTATATTTCCTTCTTTTGCATCAACCCCATCCCCTTTTTCTTTGTTTATTATCTTAGCATTTTCCAATATTTTTCCTTTTTTTACTTATAATTTTCCTGCAGATGGTGTACCAAAAGATGGACTACGAATCCAAGATGTACTTGTAAGGATTGCAGTCCTGCTCTTGATAAGGGACAAGGTAAGTTTTGACTGAACTTTCGTATTTGAACTTTCATTATTATTCCCCAGGTCTTTCTGCAATATGTAGGTCGGTAAGAGTTTTTAGAAAGGCACTCTTGGTAAAAGAAATATTTTCAGTTTAGGGACAATTAACCACTGAATTGGATTGCAAGGAGCAAAGGATGATTAGTGGGTAACCCATAATTAGCAGTCTGAGTGGTTAGTTGTTTCATACTAAATATATTTTTACCAAAATCTTTTTGGTGTTTTTGTTTTTAAATATGCTTTTGGTGTCATCTCATGTGAAGCTATTCATGAGTTCAACTATTACTCTAAAGTTTTGGGATAGCATCTGGATGCATGTGCAACTATTAGATACTTCTCTATTTGCTTCGATACCATTGTGTACAGTGTTTTTGGAAATATATAATGAGCATGAAACTTTATGCTTCAATATTTATGATTTTAATCAAGTGACTATATAAAAAGGGTCACTGTGAGTGAGATGGTTGTTTTTTTTATACAAAAATAAAGTTTAATCAATACAAAGTTAAGTAGACTTTATGATTGAACCATGTGGTTCACCTATTTAAAAATGGTTATAGACTTTCATTTAGGGAAAAGCATAGTTTCTTTTATAATAATGTCGCACTTTCTTTTTTGTTGATTCTGATAATAATGATAATCTAAGACATTGAATCAATAAACTCATCTCTCTCTTTCAGGGTTCATTCATTTTTTTTTATTTAATTTTTTGACTGCGGTGTGGTTAATTGTGTTTTTGAACTTAAATGCCCTCTAGCTGATGTGTCTTTTTACTCTGGGGATGTGGAATGACAGGTGAAGTTTGCGTCACAACATCCTCAAACTCCATTGTTTTCAGATGACATCTTATTACGCTATCCAGGTTTGAAGGGAGCGAAGATATGGAAGGAGGAGCATGATTTGGTTTTGTTGCGTTCTGTTTTAAAGTATATATTTTAATACTCCTATCTTCTGTGATATTAGCCATTAAATATTTGTGGGTTTAATTATAAAAAAAAAAACTCATGTTCATTTTTCTATCTGCTTTGCTATGTTTGACTTGATTTGTGGTTATAGGCTTTGGTATTTCAAAGTTTTCTACTTATAATTTGCATGGGTTATTTTTTGCTGATGTATTCCTTAAACAATTCTTTCTACCTAAGGCATGGTTATGGAAGGTGGCAAGCTATTGTTGATGACAAGGATCTGAAAATTCAGGAGGTCATCTGTCAGGAGTTGAATCTTCCCTTTATAAACTTACCAGTTCCAGGACAAGTTGGTTCTCAGCCACAAAATGGTGCAAATTTGACAAATGCCGAAGTACCCAACAATCAATCTAGAGAAAATGGTGGAAGTGATATACCAGCCGATGGTGCGCAGGGTTCTGGTGATGCCAGGAATCAAGCACAATTATATCAAGACTCCTCCATATTATATCATTTTAGAGACATGCAGAGAAGACAGGTTGAGTTTATAAAAAAGAGGGTTCTTCTTTTGGAAAAAGGGCTTAATGCTGAGTACCAGAAAGAGTACTTTGTAAGTGTCATGGTGTTAAATTCTCTTAAATAATTGCCTTAAATAATCATAAATTGATCATAGATGCTTTGTTTTTTTAATTAAAGTTTCCATAGGTTCTTCCAATCGAATGAACTAGTAGTTTGAGAGTGCTAGAATTTAGCTATATACCTAGGATAAGAGATGAAACATAACAAACATGGCAGAATTTTTTTAATGGGCTATGGAAGATAATGAAAGAAATAACTCATTAGAAAATGCACGAGGGGAGGAATGCCCTTTCTATACGTACCCAACTTTAGATACCTGGGAACTTATTTTCTTGGCATTATTGATCGTTGTTATGGCTGAAAAAGCTGGGCATACATTACATTATTAATGATGACTGTTAGTGATCCTTGTGTATATACTCTCCTTTTTGTATTTTTTAAATTATTAGTAACATATAATGGAAGACCGTAATAAGAGAGTTGTCTCCGTGATTAGCTACAAGGCGAAAAGGTTACTGGTATTTTAAAACATTTTAGATGTTAATATTTGCTGCTGAAGTATCTTCTCATTTTCCCATTCCTGTTAAATCATTCATTTTCTTACTTGTTGGAACTTTTTGTTTGCTTTGGTTTTCAATTATTGCCAGTGGCACATCTTACAGCATTACAAATCAATACAGAATCCATGATTGTATCTGAAATTGTTTTCTCGGCTTGCTTGTGGTCTTACGTTCTTCGTAATGAACTTTATTTGCAGGGCGATCCAAAATCAAATGACGAACTTAAAAGTGAACCCAAGGCTCCTAAATTAGTGGAAACTGACACCCAAATGATTGATCAACTACCGCAAGTAGAAACTATAGGTATAATTCTATGTTCTTTTCATTGGATACATTTTGTCTATATTAGACAATCACTTACCTAGTCTGCATCAGATAACGGAGGGTAAATATCGATTACTCGAGTAGTTCTCCTAGAAAATTAAAATATGACACGAGGCTCCGAAATCTAATATGTTGTCAGATTAAATATTAAACAAATGTGAATAATGCCCTCAGAATATGAAATAATCTCTCCAGGTGTTTTACCGATGTGGTCAGTATTTCTGTTATTTTTTTATTGTGTTTTTTCCCTTTCCTGTTTTTCCCCTTTGATGTTTTCTACCATATACAAAAGCTATCTGCATACCCAACTGAGAAGGGGGAAAGAAAGACCAGAACACTTATTTGTAGTGCTGCCATTTTCTGCAGCTACAGAAGAAATTTCGGCTGCTTGTGATAGTGATCCTAATCGATTGGAGTTAGTTCGTCTTTACAATGAGGTAAAAGTACCGTGACCTGCGCTTCACGAAGATCGCTTTCATTCAATTAAAGAAGTGGTGGTCTATATTATATCAATAATATTTCCTGTGTTGGCAGATGTGCAAGATAGTCGAGGAAAACCCCATGGATGTGCAAGTTCAAACTTCTTTGGCAAGAGAACCAGCAGAGCTTCATGTAGGGAAGAATTTCTCACCACTAGAAACCATTTGCAAAGACATCAACAGAATTCTAACACCCACAGAAGAACAATCTGCTGCGGATATTCCAATGTCAAATTCAGAGAACAAATCAGAGGTTATGTCGCAGAGCGAGATTTTGGGCGCCAAATCACTGCCAACCCCTCAAGACTCCGCAAACAATGAGAGTAAAGATATGATAATAGAATCTGAACCTATAAAAGAAAGCTGCTCAAGCCTGGTAAAAGATACGAATGAAATACAGACTCTTCCGGACAAAGAGAAAAGTAATACTATAATGGATGAAACTATGACTGATGCTCAGTAGAATGATAACCCAGAGAAATAGGATGCTGGGGCATTGTAATGGATGATGGTTAAATGCAAAAGTAGAAAGATATGTATTGTACCGTGTAATCTAGTCAACCTTGTTTTAGTACATTAGAAATGAAGTGAATTATAAACAAAAGTCACTATAACATATAGCGGTAGTGGTTAAATCCCTTGCCACTAACTCGGTTAGAAATTGTTCTTCTTTTTCTACGTATTGTTGTTTAGACGAATTTATATTTAAAGGAGTTGAAGAGTATGATCAATTGTATACTACACGGCACGTTACCCTTCATTCTATTTCAGAGTGAGCAAAGAACTGAGAAATTTCCATGAACCAAGTTTAATTCTTATATTTATGAGTTGCCATTTTTCTCTGAACGCCTATTTCAGTATGGAAGAGGATTAATTGAATTGAGACCGGCTATACAAGAGGACGACGCATTTTTTGGAGATTTTATAACTGAGTCGAAAATAAAATTGACAAAAATGAGCAAGGCTTTGCATGCAGTTAAATTTTAAATTTTTCCATCACAGTCTTCATCAAACTAAATATTAAATGAAGAATATTCTTTTTCTTCCCCGATTTCACCACAGCTCTTCCTTGACTGCAGAGCATAAACAAGTAAAGAAAAAGTAGGTCCCAGAGTGATGGTGTTCTGTTGTATGGGTGGGTGAACCATGTGTGCATGAGCTGGACCAATGTGGTTGATGTTGATGCCATTCTCTGCTAAAAGCTTCTGCATGTCACTTCTCAAAGAAGCCAGAACTTTGTGGCTTCAATTTTTGAGTCCATGGATTTGGATGCAAAACTGGCAGATTCCAAAGTGTCTGCCCATATTTTTTATCCCACACACTTTCTTTCGCAGAAGGGAAAGGGTGATTGCTATTACTGGCTGCAAATCCTGTTTAGTTACTAATAAATTGCTTCTTCTATCGATGACTTTTTAATTTCCATTCATACATATCATAGGCTATACTGAAACCTTAATGCTAAAATTAATTCCACTGCGTCATTTAGTCCTGTATCTTCATCAATGAAATGCTGATTGTGTACCTTGCTCAGATTATTGGTTTTATCCGAAAGCAAATAAGGGGTATAATAAAGGGCCTTCCCCAGAAAGCAAGGGTAAGTGCAGAACTAAAAGCTAACCAAATTTCTTTATGATTTCAGTTGTGGGAAAAAGAAAGGTCAGTTATGAAATTTAATTTTAACAGGTTTATGTCAGCAAAGGTTAGTTATAAGTCGAAGTATAAGCACAATTTTACGGTATCATTAAAAAAAAAAATCTCTTATTTTTAATTATTCAAAGTTAATTTTATATAAATGTAACCCTGGGCTCACTCCAATCATGGTATTCAAACCACTTATTATATTTAAATATGATGTTATGTATCTTGATTAATTAGCAATTAATAAATGTAATTGTTGACGAGTTGTTTTCTAGTTTAGTTGTACTTATAGTAGTTTCATAATAACAAATTATTGTACAATTTTAAATGACATTGTGCTTTACTTATGAATACGTGAATGGAAATTGTGATAATGACAATAAAAAAAATAGAACAAGGGTCTTTATATAATATTTTCTTTACTTGACAAGTTTTTATAAAAAATATATTTAACTATTTTGCACTAACAAAAACTAAAAATGGATTAAAACCAAACTATTCCACAGTCCATGCCTCACCGAATTATTCTCATTGCAGATGCATTGACGTGACGGTTGGCATAAAATTGAAATCGTGGGTGTAAGTAATTTTATCCTTTTCATCACTTTTTTAACCTTTTCACGTAAAGGTGAATTAAAAGTTTCGTAAACTTGGTCTGTGATGGGTCTCGAGAATACTGCAACGCAGAAAAGCATTTCTGTTTAGCTTTATCCAGAAAAAGAGATTCGATTCCTTTATCAGTAATGGTCTATTTTAGATATCAAAATATGTAGTTATTGATAATCCAAACTGTACTAAGCATATTCACACATCATGAATTACAAAACTATTACTATATCAGTAACTTCACAGATAAAAGCTTATAACTATGCATTCCGATTTATGAAATAATCTTACTTCAAACGAATCAAATATTAGATAAGTTTCCTCGTGCATGCGTCACAAGATTTGTATATACTGCAATGTCAGTAAATAAAACTAAATGCATAATTTTGGTTAAGACAACATTTCCAAGGGAGGATCGTGTTTATTGTCATTCATCATCGTAATCACTTACATTTAACAAAGTTGCATTACCTGATCACTCTAGAAAGGTGTGAGAAAAACTCAGGGTTCAGGTGGGTACCCATTTGTCTACTGAGTTCCACCTGGCCCGAGTCTCTCTTCTCACTGCAAGCATGACTGTGAGTGAAGATTAAGGTCCAATTTGCAGGCCAACATGTCAACGGAGATCAAACAAAGTGATTAATAACTTGATAACGCAATGCTGGACCCAGACTGGGACAACAATGCATGTGTATAAAATTAGAAAGCACTTAGAACCTACAGAACTTTGCTCAGTACAGAGTAACCTGGAGAAGCTAAACTCTACAGTAAACTACAGGAAGACAAAAGTGGTTAAACACAATGAGAACTATAAAACTCATCAACATGGAGACACATGTTGCTATGTGCTGGAAGATCTTCTATCACATAGATAACCCACCAGGGTAATTATCGCAAATGAGGTTTTCATCCAATAACTTCAGCCTGTCTTTCTCCTGCATGGCATGAACATGGGCACTGAATGAGTATGGGAGGGAAATATTGAAGACAGATACAAGATAAAACAGCTGCATAATCAATAAATACTAGAATACTAGATCATAAATGCTAAAATAACCGGATATAATACTCTCTAGACAAGTTATTTAACCAATCCAGGATAGACAAATAAGATGGATTTAGCCAATATGAAAGTTAAAAGGATGAAGGTAGTTGCTCTTATTTGGCAGATTTACCACAATGAACACTAACGAAATATATGGCCCATAAATTTTATCATGCGGGAAAAGCAGAATTTCACCAAATGCTTATAATGTAACTGTTCAACTCCTTTGCAGTGTGCAGGACAAGTATAACAGTGCTTAAACATTATATAATCAAAGGAGAATGACATACAGAAAGTATGTGACAAAGGAGTGAAAATTATGATTGGTGGGGATGGTATCAGCTTAATCAAAAGATTCGCATATATTATGCAGTGATTGCATCTAAATGAAACCTACGAAACAGACAGATTTTTAAATAGTAACTTTAAAGCAGTTAAGCATGAGAGCACTTCGTGTAATCAACATGATTAAAAAAAATACAGAAACCTTTTTGGAAAAACTCTGTATAACCATAAATGATATTACCTGTTTCATCATTGAACTGACCAAATCTTCCAATGAACCAAGATTATTAGAGAAATGACTATGTTGAGACTTCTGCTGGTTCAGGATATTCGCCTGATGTTGTTTGGATGAGATCTCTTCAGTTAATTCCACAAACCCGTCATGCTTCATTTGTAAGGGATCACAAAAGTTAAAGTCCAAATTTCTCTGTGTGGCTGAGTTTGCTGCTGCATGGCCCGTTGGAACAGTAGCACCATTGACTGCAGTCAGTGAGTTTATTGATGCAAACATATTATTTGAATGATGAGTAGCATCGTGATTACGGTCATCCCACCCTTGAAATGGCACATTACTGCTTATATTCCCAGGTCTGTTAGTTAAAGTCAATCCTTCAGAATGCATATCTGTCATTGAATCATGGGATTGCCTGGACAGTGAAGTGATGGATGAACCAGTCAGATTCCCACCTTGCAGGGGTATAGTAGCCATGTTATCTGGAGGTGGTATATTTGTCGGTTTAAAACATTCACTAGGAGGGTAAGAGTTTGTCTGGATCACAGGTGGCTGCACCGCACTTGTCCAACTATCATTATACCTACCTTGATCCAGCAAAGGCAAAGAAAATTCTGAATGTTGAGAGGCCACTGAAGAAGATAAAGTTTCAATCCTTACACTCCCTTGTGTGCCTTGAGGGCATGGTTCCAACATCAAGGCATTGTTTGAGATACCTACATCTGAAGTGCGAGAGACAGATGTTATTTTTGGTCTTGGATCTGGGAGTTTATTTGAGATGGGAAAATTTGTTTTGGCATTAAAAACAGAGGTCAAATTTTGAACAGAAATGAGACTCTTATTGTTCTGAACAGACAATGGCATTCCCTGAACACCATTCTGATTAACAGGAGTGATGGCTGACCGGAACTTCAGATGATCATTAGTGTTGTTTAAATTTTGTGACTGACTCAACTGAAGAACTCCAGAAGGAAATCCGTGCACATTCAAACCAGCAGGAGTGTTCAACCTATTAATTATCCCACCAGGTGGAAAGGATCTAAAACCATTGTTATGAAGCTGCCCAGAACCACTCAATGTTTGTAAATGTCCAACCCCATTCACAGAACTCATTCTCAGATAAGATGGATCTGCACCCCCTAAGGCCGCTACCATGTTAGCCTGTTGGTTAGCCACGCAACTAATTCTCTTCAGATAAAGCCTATACTTCTGCAGCCATTTCATAAATAATAAACATTCAGTGAATGAAAAGTTATGTTACAGTAAATTAAAACACAAAGGACCAGAAAAATGCCTGGAGATGGCTCGCCACATTCTCCCTTGTAAGCTTTTCAACGTTCATCAAATCAAGAATTTTTTTAGGTACAGCCTCTGCCAGCAAAACAACAATATCATGAAGCCCAAATTCATACTAGTAAGGGAAAAGTACATTGCATGGCATAAAATTTGAATAATTGTGACCTTGTGTCACTTAAAATAAGGAAGAGTGTTGAGAAAGTCTTCAGAATAATTAAGAACATATACATGTTCTGACCATTAAATTGATGATGCTAAAATCTAACCAGATATCAAAAAGCATCTTGAAAATAACAAAAATATTGAGAACAATTTGAATAAGCAAGCTCATGAAGAATTTGATAGAAGTTATAGCAGCTGTTTTATCCTGTAAAAGAGTGAAGAACATACTGTCAATGCCTAGCTGATTAACAGCAGCAACAAACTTGCGGTGCAGCTCCACAGACCAAACCACCCGAGGTTTCTTCTGGGTTGACGGGTCGTCATTGTCATGATCATTCTCCTGCTCCTCATCTTCATCTTCATCTTGATCCTTCCGTTTCTTAGTCAGCTTCTCATTTTGATCTGAATTTACAGCTCCTGACGATCCATGTCCATTGCCACTATCAGAAGTGGGTTTGTCTAAGTTGCTTGTTTTGTTCTTCTCTTTTGAGTCAAACTTCTTCCTTCTGATTACATGCTGCCAGATGTTCTTGAGCTCCTCCATTCTCACGGGTTTCAGCAGATAATCACAAGCTCCATGAGAAATCCCTTTCATCACCAGCTTCGTATCACCATTTGCAGACAACACTGAAATAAAACATTTTATAACACCAAAGGTTGACCAAATAATCATTAAAGCTGCGCAAATAACTCAAACAGCCTTCCTAAATAACATTATTGACACATCACCTTTTCACATTTATCAAAAACCAACTACGAAACTTAAAAAAATCTATTGCAGGACTGGACTATCTATACAAAACATAGTACAGATGAATATCTTTTTCAAAAGGAAAAGAAGTTAGAAAACTCATTATTTGACATCTAAGTACATCACATTAAATTTCTAACTTGATTAATAACTATATCAATAATTGTTAATCAAGTCAGAAATGGTGAAATAATGATAGTCAAAATGAAGAAATGGTGATAATTAGGTACCAAGATCAGATATAAGCATACAAGATCCTCTCACTCACTTATGACAGGAAGGTCCATCTCGAGTCCCACTAGCTCAAGCAGCTTAAATCCATCCATGTCTGGCATATGCACATCACTGATTACCAGGTCAAACTTGTCTTTGTGTTCTCTCAAAAGCGCCAACGCTGTTATTGCTTGATTTGTCGTAGTTACTGCAACCCCATCCATAACCAAGATAAATATCATTCTGAACGAGTAAAGAGGCACATTGCACACACATCCAAAGGATAGACAGTTACAAAATTAATGTTCATCCAAGTCCATATTTGGAAATTTGTTAAAGATGGAAGAATCACGTTCGGGATGCGGAAGCTATAAGCCTATAACTGTTAGCTTCAGAAAATCAAGTTTAGGGTGGGGAAGCTACAATTATTAGCTTCTAAAATCACACACAAGACCTAGAAAATCATGTCCCAAATATGAAGCCAAACACGCTACAAAATACTCATCCAGAGAAACAATCAGATCCTGTATCGAAATCAAGGCATAACAAGCAATAAAAAAAAATATGTAGCCTATAGCCTATAACAGAAGCTTCGTCTGCAACAATTAAGAAAGTTGGAGTTCACTGTAGTATTCTCTATAAATATTTCATTAGTAAAAGTATATCCATATTAAGCTACCATGAACAAAAGAATCTGAAACAGAACACAAAAATCTAAAAGAAAGAACAAAGCACAAACCAAAACCCTAAATCATGAATAAGAGTAAGTAAAAGCAACAGTAGAAGATTCAAACCATGATATTGACATTTCCGGAGAAGGTTTTCCAAAACCATGAGGCAGATGGGGTCATCATCGACGGCGAGCACACGCATTCCGACGGGAAACTCTTCGCCGGAATCACTCATTCTCTTCTCCACAGTCATTTTCTTTTCCAAACTTCACAAATACCACTTCTGTGGTCGTGGTTCAGAAACCAAAACCCAGAAAGAAGCTATGAAACAGAAGACACAGCGAAAACAATTGAAAAAAAAAAGACTTTTTTTTGGTGGGGAATAAATAGTAATTTGTGAGGACAATGTGAATGAATAATTGAAAAGAACAATAAATGCAAGGAAGGAGCGAAAAAGTTGGTGTCTTTTTGTGCTTATGTGGGTGTCAGCGTGCAACAGTGGAAGAAGAAAGTGATTGAGAGAGAGATAGTGAGACTATTATTGTGTGTTCCTATTCACAATCCAAACTTGTGTAGACCTAAATATATCATTAATTTATGTTATTAAACATGCTCCACTTTTTTATGTTAATCTCAAGCTTTTTTAGTTTAATTAGCTCTTTTTACTTTTTCAATTTAACAAGCTTGGCCTCTATCAATTTATTATCTATAAGTCATAAATTATCATATTTTACTAAATTGGCTTTTACTCAAAACTCATATACCAACTCATCAAAATTTATTGAAAGAGTCTAAAAGAATTTGACTTCAAATCTTAATGTTTTCTCTTACATTATTTTTTTATATATATTGTATAGGTTTTTTATTTATCTCTAAAATTTTAGAATGATTCCCTTAGAAGTTCTTTATAAACAGTACTCATTTTCCTTAAATATAATTATTGCAATGGTCTTAATCACAATCTTGTAGTGAAGCCAAATCTTAAGATTTGTGAGAAAAACATGCGCGTCTTCCGCACGCGCTGGGAAGAGAACCGAATCCAATCAGAATATATTTTCTCATTCATTGGACAGTGGACGGTGGTAGGATAGAAACTGTCTTTAATTGATCCAGACCTTTTGGCTTTTCACTATAAATTTATATTAATATTACTCATTTCTTGTAATTTTCAACTTATTTTTGTAATATATCATAAAAATAAGAATAACTCTAAACAAAAATAAGAATTCGAATTCGAATGAGAGTTCACAGTCAATTCTTCTTCATTATTTCTAAAAAAAACATAAAAAAGCAATAAAAATTATGCCAGGATGAATTATTTATCGTGAAAAAGATAGCTAATATATATCGACTAAACTATTTTATTTTTGGAATATATGTAATTATCTCCACTTAACATATGATTTATTTTGGAAGAATCTAACCGAGTATTTTTAATGAAATTTTCTATACCAGATACATTTTAATCAAAAAACTGGATTTTTTATCCAATACCATATTAATAATATACTTTTTTAACTGAAGATCGATAACAGAATTTCCATAAACTAGCTACATCAGTAGATGTGTCCCTTGATTAATTTATACAAATTATACTTTTGACTCTCTCACTCATTGATTATACATTATAGATATTCTTTCATTCAAATAAATCCAACAAACAATAAATATTAATAAATTTTAGATGATTATGATATTAAATGAATTTTAAATTCAATTTAATCTAAAAATCAGTATGTAATATAGAGTTTGTAATTCAATTCAATTGAATTAAAAATATTTTGTACGGTTAGTTGCTGAATTAATTGAGAAGTATAAAATATCATATTTAATAGACATGATAATGAGTCTGATTGAAATTGGCATGCAATTCTTAGTCTGCATAAGTGAGTTCAGCGTAATGAACAATTTACGTGATTCAAAGCTGAGGTTTATAAGTCCTATTTTACATTTTACATTATTTTTTTAAAGATTTTATTGTTGTGGAGTACTATTTATATGTTAAATGAGTAAATTTTATTATTTATTATTTCATTACTGTTATATATTTAAAAGTATTATTATAGATTTTATTTCATGATTTATTTTAATATATTTTTATCATTGTACGTTTATTTGTTTATTAGTTGTACGTTTATAACTACTGTTATTTATTTACTTAGACCATGAATTACAATTTAGTAATTAATTATCATTTGTTTTAAAACAATTTACCCTCACCCATCTAAAACATAAAGATATTTAGAACTCTTGAAAATATAATGATTCTCTCAAAAAGAGTACAAAATGAAAAAAAAAAAAAAGAGAGAGTTTGAAAATTTGTTACAAATGAAATAAAACCTGACTTATGCAAGATTTTTCTTAAAAAGTGTGGTAGAATAAGAACTCGTGAATATATTTTGAAAATTTGAAATGTAAATATAAAGAAAAAGAAAAAAACTCATAAACATGTACAAGAGCAAAATGTCCAAATAAAATGTAATAAAATTATACAGAAACTTAATTTGAAGAAATTGATGTTAAAAAAATGTGTTCCACTCATAATTGGAGCAATTTCGTATTTTAGGTATAATTTAATATTACATATATTCACGTGCAAAACACCAAAGTTTTGTGCGAGTACACCATAAAAGCCAACACGGACATAACTCGGACCAAAACACGTAGACAATCACTAGTTATAAAGAGAAGAAAGGTATAATGATAAAACATCATATTCATAGCCTAATGCAAACAAGGTTAGTATTTAATTATTACTAGTTTACTAATCATCTTTTGCTAATGCCCACTCCACTTTCTCCATCCTTGTCTTTGCCCCTTCGTCTGCACAAAAAACCTTTCTTATCTATGCTTTATACAGATACATATAGATTCATAATTAACCCATCCCAATTACAAACAGAACCATATATTACTTTCCACCGATAAAAAAACACACACAACAACACGTAACATTGAATCTTAGAAGTAGGAGGGCATTCACAAACCAAGATGAGATTATCTTAGCTAGTGATCCAAATTAAATTTGCTTGGAAGCTTTGGTTACATCTTTCCATTGAAAACTCTTAATCATACTTAAGTTGTGTATAGTATGAACTTGTCGGTGAAACGATCATAAATATTTGACCAACTAATTGGTGATGTTAGAGTGTATTAAGATATCTGGTCTGTCAAATTTTTTTTGTTAAATTGGCATGTTTAACCAGTCTAAATGTGGCTTAGTGAAAATAGATTTTGGATCAACTAAATAACAACATTAAGGTATGATTAGATTGTGATTAGGTTGTGGTAAGTAAAAGATCATAGTGAGTATTATAAATAAAAGACCCGTGTAAGGTAGTTGAGTTATACGATTACAACATTTAATACGGTCGATAGTCACACCAATATTGACTTAAGTATGAGAATGTTTTATGCAGGTACACCTTGAGCAATTTGGATGAATAGGAGACTGCCTCATTGAAGAATGAAAGACAAGTAATTTAAAGGTTGAAGTGTTTGAAAAAGTGTCCGACCGGTTCTACAGAAACAAGTTGATATTATATTATTTGTAATATAATATACTCGATTTCGAAATCTTGTTTAAGGGTGGCTTAATGAATGAGACATGTGTTAAAAATTCAACTGAGTCTAAATCTATATAGAGTGAAAATTCAAAATTCATCAATGGTACCAGAGTCATTAGTTCTTATTATGACCGACTCATTTCAAATGTTAAAAGACTCACATTTAAGAAAAAAGATTATTAAAAATAAAAGTGTGAGTCTAAATATCAAACTGAATAAACATTATCCATAAATCTCGATACTCAAATTTTGAATATCATTGTTGTTGAATTTATCTGATAAATTATCTTAGAAAACACATTAATATTGATCAAGAAAAGCTTAGATCGGAACAAGCTGGCAAAAACATGTAGAAGAGTGGACAAGAAAGAAAAATTGAAATGAAAGTAAGTTTTGTCCTAGTTGGCTTCTCTAATGAGATGTTGAAAGATCTTGATGATCGTTATGAATTAATTAATGAATAGAAAAAAAGCATAACTGGCTGTCCACTAATATTGAAAAGGGTTTTAACACTGCATCATACCCTCTAACTTATATAATATATAAAACTTTGATATTCATTGTTCCCACAAAATCTTGGGATTCTTTGCTTTTAAAAGCCACATGGCTTCCTCTTGCCAATGTCAAATTCTTTATTTTTTGTTTTTGTGTGTTGTTGGATGAATTCGAAGAGAATAATGTACACCATATACTAACTTCCTTAAATTAATGTTTATGCAATCTGGTCTCTTGTGTGCCACAATTCATGTAACCAAAACCAAAAATGATCTCATCTTCGATAATCAAACCATAACAACATTAATTAATACCCACCTTACTTATAGCTACAACATCCCCAAATATGTATTTGATTTTAGATTTAATTATGTTCTGAATTTGTAAAAATTTTTAATTGAGTCCTACATAAATTTTTGTTGTATATTAAATACTTAATAAATTTAACTTTTTCATTTAGGTATTTGTCGTTAACTTTTTCTGTATCATAATTTTATAATTATACAACTTTAAGTTAAAATAATAAAGTTATAAAATCATAAATTATAAAAGTTTGAAATAATAAAATGGTATGACAAAATAATAATTATGTCAATTACTTAATAACCACACACCAAATTAACATAAAAAGTTAATAGCGGAGACTCAATTGAAAAAAATAAATTTGTTGAGTAGTCAATAAACCATAAAAATTTATCGATAGTCAATAAAAAAATTTTAAATTTATCAAGAGCTTAAAATACAATTATTTTGAATAATTTTTTATTTTTCCATAATAGAATAGAATTGTTTTTTTAAATTACTATATTAGTAAATCATACAATATAATTTTTTTATTGTATAATTTTTTTGACAAAAATTATAATTTTTCTGAAAAAAATTGTAAAACTTTTCATAATAAACAATCACCTAAGTTATCTATGCACTTAATAATTAACTCTTTACTTTTATAATAATATCTTACTTTTTTTTTGCTTTTTCATATTAAAAAGAAAAAATCAACCCATTTATGTAAACACTTTGTTAGTATTGCCAGAGAAGGTGTCAATACCTTGCTGTAACATGGTTATTCCCTTTTTTAAATAAAAAATATCATGACTAGTATGATTCTTATTTTCTATTTTAGTTTTCTGATTATTTTTTGTTTATATTATTTTTACCGAGTCATTGAGTGTGGAAATAACACAGACAACAGTTATTATTGATCTCACAAATTTCATTAACCCAAACAAATTTAAAGTCAAAGAAAATTATAGACAAAAGGCCCAAAAACAATACACAAAATAAATGAATAAAGTTAGATCCAATCAGAAATTAACCTGTTGAAAATACAGATAATAACCAATGAACAGTGGAAAGGGGACGACCCAACCAAATAAACCCAATTACATAGCCCACTACAAATCCAAGAGCGTGATTGAAAACACAAACAATAAAAAATAAATAATGAAAAGTAAACCCTTAGATATGTAACTGTATATTAATGCTTAAATTTATTTAAAGTGCTGAGGTAGTGTAATTATTATTTTTACATCATCATCCAATTAGAGACTTTTACATTGAACTTTCATATATTTGAAAAATATTACGAATAATGATTAAATACAAAATTTAAAAATAGTGGATAGTTATATGAAGTTGTAGGTGATTTGTTATAAGTTAAAGTTATAAATGTGTAGCCATTTTTAGTATTTGGACAATTTATTTTATTTTAAAATATAATTAAAGATAAAACACAAATGTGAAATGTGTAATTGAAGTGAAGAATCTTCTTTATCTATTATCATAGGTAATAAAATCATTATCCGTTGTAATAGTTTTAAAAAGTTATGTTTAAAATATAAACTAATAATATATTAAAACTACACTCTAAGAATATATTGTAATTAAACCTTTTCAGCGTTCGGCGGCATCAGTTTAATTTCATGGTGGGAGAAATCTGTTTAGGCCCATGCTTGATATTTAGAAACCTACTACTAATGATGGTTAAATAAGATAATTGTTATATACACCTCCTTTATTTATTAATGCACCTATTTTTTCAAACAAATTCGTAATTAGTGAAAACACATTGAAAACGTTTGTCCATTTATCTTTTTAGATAGATAAATATTTTAGTTTCAAAATAATTAAATTTGAATAAATAATTATTTAGAAAATAAAATAGTGAGGTAATTATTTTAATAATTTCAAAACTAATTTCTATTTGTAAATACATAAATGTTAACAGAATAATAAATAAAAATATTTAGCCATATTTTATATACAAACCATTTTAGATAATAATAAAGTATTAAAAAAATATGTTTGCATGTGAATGAAATAATTAAGAGAAATGTTACTTATATATGTATGTGTATATATATATATATATATATATATATATATATATATTATTTATTGAGTCCTCACCAATGTTGTATTAGAAAACTATAATATGTTTAATATAAGTAAATGTTAATATTATTTAACTTGATCAATGCAATAGAATGTATAATTTTAAACAGAATTAGATATTTATTTATATTTTGAAACATTTATATACATATTAGAACCTCAAACTATGATTTGATTCTAAACCAAAACTAAATATGATGATGGATATAGTTGAGATAATGATTTGTCGTTTAGTTAAAACCTTTGGCTTTTGCCTTTATCCACAAGTAATTTGACTCTTCTGTTTATCAACTTGCTTTAATAAAATCCATCCACACCATTGCCAAAACAAACAGGGCTCTTCAGGAATCACTTTTCCATGCCTGAATGAGAAGAGAGAATAAATTAGGTAAGAAAAAAGCACGTTTTAAAAGAAGAAAAAAAAAAAGCACACGATATCATTGGTGAAAATTGTGAACACGACCATCTTATAGGATTTACTATATAACTCGAGTAGGTGACCATTAAGACCACGCCGTGTTTTGATTTGTCGTGACATTTTGTCATCATCTACGTGTGTTTGTGTCGAGCGAGAAAGAAAGTAGCGTTAAAGTTTTTTTCTTTGGAGTACTTTGAAATGGATTGGAACATTGTGATATTCTTTTTGGGATGCTTTTAACAGTTTGGTTTTGACGAGAGACAGAGAAATCTGTAAAAGAGATTTGGTTCTATGCATTTATTAACGATATAGCAAAATGGAATCATAGAAATGGTTTCTCCAATCATAATCATCACTTACTATTCCCAAACTCATTCATCATCATTCTTTCAAGTGGGGTTATGACTTTCATAATCACCTTTCAAAAATCACTTCTCATTCTCGTAAAACTCATTTTTCAAAATCCAAACTTCTATGGCGAAAACCACAACATCTCATTCTCGAATACATTTTTTTATCCAAGCTAAACAAATTTAAACATTGCTATTTATAAAAATCCTTTGGGCCTTGGCCCATTTATTTTCCTTATTCCTTCTTCGTCTTCTTCTTTCACTTTTCCTTTTAAATGTTTTTTTCTTCTTTGAAAAAAACTGACACTGTCGTTCAATCTCTTCCATTTTTTCTCTTAGATTCTAATTCAGTTCTTCGAATATTTTTTGTTCACATTCTACATTACCGTGCTTTGAAGTTACTGTAATATATGAATTAGAATGTTGACTCTTCAATTTTATTTACAAAACAATGTTATTTATTAAAACTTTTTAATATTCTCTACATTTTGAAACTTGTTTCATCTCTTTTTTTATTAGAAGTCACAACTTAACTTGATCCACGTAAGTTTTGTGTTTTGAGTTACTTTTCTTTTTCTAATATAAAGATTTGATACCTTTTAATGAAGTTCACACGCATAGAGTTTTCTGTTTGGTTGTGAAATCTGAGTTGAGTAGATTTCTGTCTATTATTATAGGTCTTTCGTTATTGGTTTAGTTTATAAATCACCATTTTTGTAAATCAAGTTCAGATTTTCTTAACTTTATCTTTTAGATTCTATTGGATGAATACGGGAACAAGGACGAAGAAGTCCAGATTAGACTATTTGTTTATTTTGAATCAGTGATCTGTTGATTTTATCTTTAAAAAAAAAAGTGAGGATTCGAAATATTAAGTTTCATATATGCTTATATGTTGCATTGATGTAACCTATCTTAAGAAGTAACCGTGATTTTAACTGTAATTATAATATTGGTGTACTCTATATGTGAATAAAAATGATAGTAGGTATTGAACAACGAAGGTATATGTGAATAAAAAGTAAATTTAAAGGATTAACAGTGGCTAATGATGATTACGGGTTTGAATCTCCAATCATATCTTCATGTATGGCTCCTTAAAGAAGCAAGAGGTTGTGATGAGCGCACTGATTTTGTTTGGTTTAAAAATTTCATACAGATACGTTACGTCACACATAGAGTGGGCCTTTTAAGTGTCTATCCAGAAACCAGAACAAGCGAGGAAGCAGAAAAAGCCAAAGTGAAGGAAAGGAGAGATGCAAAGGGACAGTTTAACAAGAAGTGGGGACATGTTGGCCCGATTGATGGACTTTCAAGTACGAAGGGAAGTTTGTTTGGTGATGAGTTTGGTCTCATTGACAATGTTTGGGTGTGTGTCCTATGTGACATTATTAGCTTTACTTTTGAAGCCGCGCGTGATGGCATAATAATCTTCTCCTGATCCTTGCTACACCCAAGGGCCAACTACAAATGTTGTACCTTAATGCTGCTCTCCAACACCAACAATGATGCCACCCTTTGGGTCTTTACATCACCATATGACACAGACCTCAGACTTCACAAAACAACATGTTCAAAAGGGTGAGGCTCCAAACCCTCCACCTCATCTCATGCACATTTCCATCTTTTTTACCTTTAGTACTTCAACCCAAACCAAAAAGCCTTTTGCATGTGTGGGCCACCTTCTAAAAGTACAATGCAAATACACATTTGCATGAGTCTCAGTCTATACAGCAGGCCACATGGGTGGTGACACTGTCACTCATGGATTTTCAATAAAAGTCAAAAATACTGTCTACTCTTCTCTATCTTTTCTTTTCGATTAACTCTCTACATTCATCATCAAGATCTAATTAACCCACTAATCTCATGCTCACCTATTTAAAAACTATAAAACTCATACACTTACTTACCTGTGGCAGTAAATGATAAAAAGAAAAAGAAAAAAAGAAAAATAGGAATAAGGTTTGAGCGTACACTCCTTTTGTCCATTTAAAGCTAGGTGTCAAGAATCATCATACTAGAATTTTATAAAGTGACCTACAATGGAAACACGGAGCCACCAGGCTCCCTTCTGTGATCGCCTTTCTGCTGCAGTGATTCAAGAGGGAAAAAAAGATACTTTGCTGGATCTAAATCTCCCTGGTGATGATTCTGCTTCTGGGTGCACTCCAGCGCTGAATCTCATCACTTGTCTGGACATGGATTTGTCGTCCGAAAACCCTCATGAGCCAAGGGTCTTCTCTTGCAACTACTGTCAGAGGAAGTTCTACAGTTCACAGGCACTCGGTGGACACCAGAATGCTCACAAGAGAGAAAGGTCCATAGCCAAGAAAAGTCACAGAGCAGTATCATCCATGGTGGCCGCCCCAGGAACAGCTTATGGAATTCCCTTCCTCCACAATCACCTTCCTCACCTTCCTCACTATCACACTGTGCCTTCTCTGCCTCTCCATGCGGTTTGTGGTAACAAACCATTTGGAATTCGGACTCACTGCATGATTCACAGGCCTCCTCCTCTCCTTGTTCCTCCTCCTCCTCATTTCTCATTCAATGCTTTTGGACATCCTCGTGGCTGGCCAAGACCCCTTATTACTCAACAACCTGCGATAGGGAGGTTAACTGTGGAAAGTTGTCGCAAAACATCACGAGACAACAACGGTGGCAGATTAGAACTCAACAATTCAGCAGGTAATGAAGAAATAAGTGAACATCTGGCTGGTGAAAACACTGGTTTGAAGACTGGTCAAGAGAAGAAGAAGCACCTTGACTTGTCCCTAAAGCTCTAAGCATCATGGGAGTTAGTACTTAATCACTAGGTTAATGTTTCGTCAAATTTATTGTTTAACAGCTTCCAATAAGGTAGTGTTGTAAATTTGTTCATGAGAGGATCAAGTTCTTTCATGTTTGTTAGAGGTTAGTAGGTTTAATTCTGTGTTTTAATTTGAATAATAGGCAGTTTCTTCTCAGATGTATGCTAGAATCTGCTACGGTTGGTTTCAACTTGAAAATCAAAACCGCTGTGGTAAAGTCATTCTCAAATTGAAATCAATCAAATATCTGAATTGATGTGAGCAAGAAGTCAATTCCCACCGTCTTCGCAGTTGATTTATCGATCTCGAATGAGAATTCTGACAAACTGAACACATTTCTGGACTGATCGAAGAAAATAAAGATGCGTTATAAATGGTACATTTATTATTTTTAGAATCGTGTGCCTTTTCTCTCATCGATAAAATGTTCTACGTAAGCGTCTGTGGCACTAGTTTAGAAATTCAAGAAGAGAAGTACACGTATACATGGATTAAAAGCGAAGGAAAAGTGTATATACATATATATCATCGATAAAGATATGTTTCATTTATCCGAGATTGAATAATGAAAAATTAGAGAAGTGGAATAAATAAATTTATTTAAATCAATAAAATAATTAATTAAATAAGTATATTTATGTGTAGTCAATGTTGTTTATGTAATTATGATTTTATTTATTTATTTTATGATAGAAATAAGTAAAATTATATGTAATATGAGTATATATAAATATTAATAAAATATCTATAATATAATGAATTATATATTTAATATAATAATTATATTGTAAATAGTTATTGTATATTTAAGTATAACTGCATATATATAAAAAATTTCTGCAACTTTTTTCATATTTGTTCAAAAGATTTAGTGCACTCTTCTTATTTCTGATATTTGAAACTAAATACTATCAACAGAAGCAAGCTAATAAATTATTTTTACACTATAATTATTTCTACACTAACAAACATCTTTGTTTGAACTTAATTGAATACCATTACAAACATAGATATTACATAATTATGAACCATTACTAGGTAGGTGTTTGTCCATATATGGAACAAGGCATTCTACTTGTTATATATTACTTAAATTTTAGTATGTTGGAAGAAACTTTGTCCAATATGCCAGTGAATCTACAAGGTCACAATCATCAAGTAATCTCAAATCTTGCAAAGATTTGACTGTCTAAATATTTAATTAATAACTTAACAATAAGTCAACCTAGTGACACTGAACCCACCCAATAAATTGTCTTGGTTACTAGAACTATAATGCATCTTATCAGTTTATATAAGAAACTTAAATGAATATTCTAAAGTTTTCAACTGTTTTATTTAAGCTTTTAAATTTAATTTTCAGTGTGTATATCTATTAGGTTAGAATATATAGTATTATTTCATTCTTACACTTCTTTATTTGCTAATTATAAAATTATCATATCACAGTCAGAAAAAACAGTTGCTTACAAACATTTTTTAACGCAGTCCAGCTTCTATAAACAAAATGTAATAGCATTTATCTAAAATAAAAATAATGCATATATTTTTTATACTAAAATATAAGTTTAGTATATATTCAAAACATCAATCTTTTAAGTACTTTTTTCATGTTAACTTGGTGTGTTTTTTGAAGGAATAAAAAATGTACACCCTTGTTTAAGGTATTACAATTTTATTATTTCCTTTTTAGAGCTCATAGAAACTCAATTGTCCTATTTCCATCTTACAATTGCAAACAAACCTTACAGATATAATATCAGCTACTTTTTCACTGGTTTCTTGATGGACCCCGCCAAATCTACTACTACTTAATTTTGCTTGATTGATTACTAGGCATGAAAATCCATCTTTTCTCTTTCTTGCCTAAAATAGATGAAATAACAAATACCAAAACAGTTAAAGTCAGTTATTTTATATCTTTTATGAGAGTCTGTCTTAGTTGACATAATTGCAAAGCGCGTACATTTATTTCAGAAGAAAAACACAATACATATCTATCAGTGTTTTACCGTAAACATTACTATAAGTTTTATACAAATGTTGTAAATAATTAACAAATCATAAACAAAAGGCGGCGTTTTTATTCGTTATATATAGAAATTTATCCGTAATATATTGCACAAATTCTTAAGAATATAACAAAAAAATTTTGGATTTTTCAAAAATTTCAACAAACTGACAAGAAAATACTATTTAAATAATAACATTATAACCTAGACTAACAAAAGAAGAGAAATAGAAAAAAAAAAAAAAAACGAGTCAGGAGAATGTTGAAAAATTGAGTTTTAGAAGAGCACTACTAGGCCACCTGTTTATAAATGTGAATGAATGATGGTTATGAATGAAATCCCATGGTTCGGGTGGAGAGAAGTAACCGTCAAAAGTTTAAGTGCAACGTGCTTGGATAATACATGAAACGAAAGCCTTGCATTACAAATAAAACCAAACGAAAACAAAGATCCTTCCAACAAAACGAAACTGCAACAGTGAAAATCTTGGCTCCAGCAACGCTCAAATCTTTTGTAATACAAAACGTTTATTTTATAATATTAAATGCATTAATTTACGTCGGACACACTATCAAGTCTACATAAGAAAAAACTGTCACCAATTAAAGAAGTTGTGGTGAAATGAACATTTTTTTAGCTTATTGCAGTTTAACATGATGTATATCAAGTGAAGGATGATAAAGTAGAAGAATAGTTCATGAACAAATAAGTCATAGGATAGAGGTTGGGCCACATGAGAAGAAGACTGAGTTGTACATGTTCAAGGAAGGTATTCAGTACCCTTAGAATCTAAACCCTTTAAACTTGTTCAACTTAATATTTTCTCCAAGTGACTTTGTCTTACATCTGGTTTCTGTGTTCACCAACTCTTCTTGAAATTTAAAAAAAATCATTTCTTGGATACACAACACCTTAAACTGAAACAAGTTTAGAAATACTCATTTCACTATAGATTTTGTATTGGTGGTAAGAAATCAATGTGAGAACCGATGTTCGGTTTTGATTTTAAATGTTATGAAACTCTAGAAAACGCAAACCTTTTTATCATTACAAACAAAACAAATGGACATTCATGCAAAGTTATGACTGAGTTCTCCGATAAACAATCACGTTGACAAATGAAAATATAAAAAATAGCAAACAAACATCAATAGTGAAACAAAGTCTATAACTATACATAAATGAATTCTCAAACCACCACCATTTGTCACCATAAACCAAACTTTAACTTGTAAGAGCGTTTTCGATGTTTTCATACAATCAAAAATAAGGAAGAGAACCTTTGATCCGGTAAAATAAAATTTACAGAACACTAACAAGTTAGACATAAATTACTTCCACTCATATACCAAAATGTCATTATGCTTTTTTTATTTGGGCTTCTTCGGTTGATTTATTAATTTTCACAGTCTTCACGGTTGATATATTAATTTTTATCGGTCAGATATAATATAACTTTTCGAATGAAAATTCTGACAAACTGAACATTTCTAGGCAGATAAAAGAAAATAAAAATATGTTATAAATAATACATTTATTATTTTTAAAAACACATGACTCCTTTACTTATCGATGTTTTTATTGTAAACATTCGTGCGTTAATCTAGAAATTTGATACTACAAGAAAGACATAAAGGTAACATTCAAATCCCACTTACTTATATATATATATATATATATATATATATATATATATACACACGAATGTTACAAGTAGGACTGTGTGTGATTTGAATGTTACCTATAGTTATTTGAGATAAAGTTAAATTTATAGTGAGAATGGAGGGTTAGATTTAGGAATTTCAGATAAAAGCGAAGTTATAGTCAGACAGGATTGAAATTTGAACATTATATTTATAAATGAAAACGAGTGAAATTTAAGTCTAGTTGAGAATTCAAGATGAAATGAAAATTTTAATTGATGTAGAAAATAATGAGAATGGTGCATTAGCTTTGTTTAAAAATGAGTGGGATTTAACTATTTAATTAAGAGTTTCAGATTAAGTTACATAAACTTAAAATAATGAGATTTAAAGATTTCTCACATCAAAGGTGAGGAAGAGAGTTCAGGATTAAGTAAATGATCAGAGATAAATGAAAATCCTCTATATATTAAACGTGAGTAAAATTAAATTTATAAAATGGATTTCAAAATTTTAAATTGTTGAATT
>Ga0214544_1001520_pt1 | contig 48382 bp, 29 predicted proteins | sample CNSS3metaG_FD_160074 | JGI IMG/M metagenome (GOLD analysis project Ga0214544, IMG submission 160074) | Root nodule microbial communities from cowpea collected in UCLA plant growth center, Los Angeles, California, USA - CNSS3 | ecosystem: Host-associated > Plants > Roots > Nodule | place: USA...
AATTGTCCACATCAAAGATGCTCGCAATGTAAACATTTCTTTTTTTTTTTTGAATAGCCAAATGTTTACACTTCATCAAACTATAACTCCTTCAATTTTGTGATCCATGGTTTTGAGTAAACATCAATATCATTTCTTGTTATTTGTTTACTAGGAATTATCATAGAGAAGGTAAAAGAGGCTTGCTTCATACACTCCAACAGAAGACGGTTGAATGAAATGAGCACCATTGGCCATATAATGTGATTAGTACTTATGTTTCCAAAAGGGTTGAAACCATCACTAGCTAAGCCTAGTCGTACATTTTGCAGGTCACCTACAAATTTAGGATGTAATAGATCAAATTTTTTCCAAGCCTCATAATCTCTGGGATGCCTTATCAATTTGTCTTAGTTTTTTTCGATGCATGCCATGTCATAGAATCAACTGTCTTAAAAGACAAACAAACTTTGCAATCTCGACTTTAAGGGAAAGTAACACAATATCTTTGCATATTGCTTCTTACTTTTATCTTTCCATTTAGATATCTTGCACCGTTTACATTCTTCTAAGCCTTCATTTTCTTTACCCCCAATATAGCATGCTGTCTTTTGGGCAAGTTGATATTTTGACATAGTTAAGACCAAGTTTGCTAATTGAATTCTTCGCCTCATAAAATGAGTTAGGAAACTTAGCATGTTCAAATGCGTCCTTTAGCAACTCTAGAATCAATGTCATTGCTTTGTCACTCATTTTACACATGCATTTTATATGATACAACTTCAACATTCATGATAACTTTGAATACTTTGAAGAACCATCATATAATGTTTCGGTATTATCCTTCAACAATGCATCAAATTCTATGTTCCCTTCATCACGCATAATATTAGCTTGCACACTATCATCTTCGGTAGCCCCGTCAAAGTAATTGGCATCATTCCCCACAAACCCCGAAGGCATTATTCAACATGTCTTCCATTGGATTTTGAGATTCTGAAAAATCTTCAACCACGTCTACACTTCTACCAACCATGGAATCACTTACTCTTGGTACTTCACCATGCATATACGATGTTTTGTAGTTTTTAGGGCAAGGTCTACATGTTAAGTGTTCTTGAACTACATCCCTAGTTTGCCATTTTTTAAAACCACACTTTGAACATGGACACTTAATAACACGGACAATTAATAACTCGACCATTACCATGTTCAAAAGGAAAATCCAAAAAAAAAAAGTATTCAGCCCATTTGAATATTCAATGGTGTTTCGTGGTTTAGAATTCCACGATTTATCTATTGGCATGACTACAAAACAAAGACCAAAGAAAACATTCATTATTTAGGAAATGGATCATACAAATAAGAGGAAAGGTGTTCTATCCTAAACAAAAAAATAAATGAAAGAGTTACCTAAAATAATTGGTTAACCAAAGTATTCATTCAAAGCAGTTATAAAATAAAGAACAAAGATGACATGATGAAGAATTGTGGGAACACAAACAAACACGATAACAATGACAGGAGCATAAGACCAAAGAGACGTGAATGGAAACCTAACATATACGCTAACAGAGACGTGAACAGAAAATGCTAATGCCAACGGAAAGCGCCATTAGAGATCGATTTCGTGAGTTGGGATTAAATGGAGAACTATACAAAGTTGGAGAGAACGCACAAAGTGAAGGTTCCAGCATTGGGAGTGAACGGACAAAGTTGAGAAAGTGTTTAAACTTAATGCTCTAGAAAAGTGTTTAGAGTGGGACAAGAAAAATTAGGAAAATCTGGGAAAGAACGAAAAAATTTTCACAAAGAAAAAGGAGGGGACTTGAAAAAAATTCTTCCTGTGAATCATGTAATAAAATGGGAAAAAAGTAATATTCTATATAAAGTGACATTTTAAAATGACACAATTTTAAATAATAGTATGATAATCCAAAAGATGGTGGTTACAAACACCATAATATACATGTATATTTTGACAATTATTAAACTGACATATTATACTACAAAAAAGAGACGATTTTAAATAAACCGCCATGTTAAATAGATAGCAACCCAGCGTTACAACAAAAGTAGTTGCTAAGTAGATAGCAACCCAACGTTACAATAGTCGGATTCAAGAAAGAACATTAAGAAGGAAGACTTAGTTTGGCAAAAGTCTAACGGCACTCCAGACTTTAAAGCAAAGGGAAAACTAGAAAAACTTAATGGAAAGTTAGTAACTGAGGTCACCTCTAGACCAACTTCAAGAAAAAAAAATAAGTAACCATGAAGGAAGAAAGCCAAAGAAAAAAATTAAGGACGAAAAAATTTACAAGAACGAAAAAGGTAGCAAGTGCAAGAGAGGTTTCCTTCCCTAGACTCCTCTTGCAGATGCACAAGGACAAGCATCCATAATCAGAAAGTTTGCCTAAGGCAACAACAAGTACAAAGTCAGCCTAAGATGGTAGCGTATGAGCCTACCTAAGTCGGTATCACAAGTTAAATCACGTTCAGGAAACACATACAAAGATGTATTAAAACCTACTTCGTGGACATGGAGTGCAACCTACTTAAAGATGTATTGTTGCTAAGTACAAGGATGTGTGTACTCTATTACCTTCGCTTTGGATTTTGTCCCTAAGTTGGGTTTTGTCAAGCAAGGCTTTAAAAGGCACACTTCATTTTCTAATAAAAATCCTCTTTTCCATTCATTTTTGCGTTCTTTTTTATCTAAGGTTAAAATACCTTTTTTGTCCCAATTTTCGTTAAGTTTTGTCAAATAAGTCCTAATTATAGTTTTGTGTTCAAATAGGTCCCAATTTTCGTCAATTTTGTTCAATTGAGTCTTTTTTTGCTAGCACCGTTTAAATCATTAACGGCCATCAATAGTGACTGCACGTGTCACTTCGTGGTTTTTTTAATATTTTTTTTTATTTTTTTTATTTTTTTCTAAATGTCCACGTGTCAACCCAACAGTGTGCCACGTGTCAAAGTCAATGTTCTATATTCAATTTGGTCCCTATATTTGTTATTTTTTATTCAATTTAGTCTCAATTTTATTTAAAATTGATCAATTTTGTCCCTATTGAAGATGTGACCAAATTTAATTTTTATATCAAAGTTATAATGATGTGAATTTTAATATATTATATAAAAATATTTAATAAAAAATGTGAATTTTAATATAAAAATTAAATTTGGTTTCAATTTGGAGAAGGACCAAATTGGTTAATGTTAACAAAAATTAGGACTAAATTAAACAAAAATAACAAATATAGGGACCAAATTGAATATAGAACATTGACTTTGAGATATGGCACGCTGCTGAGTTGACACGTGGACATTTAAAAAATATTAAAAAAATTTAAAAAAATCAAAAAAACCACGAAGTGACACATGGCAGTCATTGTTCATGGTCGTTAATGATTTAAACGATGTTAGCAAAAAAGGACTCAATGGAACAAAATTGACCAAAATTGGGACCTTTTTGAACACAACACCAAAATTAGGACTTATTTGACAATACTTGACAAAAATTGGGACCAAAAAGTTATTTTAACCTTTACCTAATGTTGATTAAAAAGCCCTCCAAAAGAGGCACCAAGTTACTTAAACTAGTAACATCAAATTAAAAGCCTTATAGGCGAGGCACCTAGTTATCTAAACTAGTAACATTAAAAACCCTCTAGGCGAGGCACCGAGTTACTTAGACATTAAAATAAGAAAAGCCTTCAAATGAGGCACCGAGTTATCTAGATGATAACATAAATGAAAAGTCGTTTAAGCAAGGCTCCAAGTTAACTTAAAACCCTCTAGACGAGGCACTGAGTTACTTAGACAGTAACATTAACGAAAAGCCCACAAACGAGACACTGAGTCACTTAGACAGTACCATAAGCAAAGCCCTCAAAAGAGGCATCGAGTTGTCTAGATGATAACATAAATGAAAGCCCTTAAACGAGGCACCAAGTTACCTAGATAGTAACATAGGCCATCCTGACGAGGCACCAAGTTAAATGAATTCTTCCAAGCGAGGCACCTAGTTACTTAGACAATTAACATCAACGAAAAGCCCTATGGGTGAGACACCAAGTTACTTAGATGGTAACATTAACGAAAAGCCCTCTTAAAGAGGCACCAAGTTAAATAAAGCCCTTCGAACGAGGAACCAAGTTAATTAGATAGTAAAATTAACGAAAAGCCCTCCAAGTGAGGCACCAAGTTACTTAAAGGTTAAAATCTTATTTTGGTCCTTTAAGTTTCATGAAAAATTCAATTAGATCCCTCCTAAAGAGGCACCAAGTTAAATAAAGCCCTCCAAACAAGGAACCAAGTTAATTAGATAGTAACATTAGTGAAAAGCCCTCTAGACGAGGAACTAAATTACTTAAAGGTTAAAATCCTATTTTGGTCCTTTATTTTTCTTGAAAAATTTAGTTAGATCTCTTATTTTTATTTGATTGAATTTAGTCCTCTAATTTTTTTAAATGATTCAATTAGGTCGTTTTCATTAGATTGACGCTAAAATTTCTTTATAATTTATACATCAAATCATTTCACCTATAAAATAGAATTAATTTGAATATTCAGACTTTTTAGGTGAAGTGGTTTCATATATTAATTTTCATGAAAATCTAACATTTATCAACGAAAATGACTAAATTAAACATTTTATAAAATTAGAGGACTAAATTAAACCAAATAAAAAATATGGGATGTAATTGAAATTTTTACAAAAACTAGAGGATTAAAAGACTATTTTAACCTTACTTAAACTAGTCACATTAAAACCCTCCAAGAAAGACACCAAGTCACTTAAACTAGTAACATTAAAAGCCCTCAAGGTAAGACACTAAGTTACTTGAACTAGTAACATCAAATTAAAAGCCCTTCAGACGAGGCACCAAGTTATTTAAACTAGTAAAATCAAAAGCCCTCAAGCGACGCACCAAGTTACTTAAACTAATAACACTAAAAGCCCTCTAGGCGAGGCACCAAGTTACTTAAACTAGTAACGTTAAAGTAAAAGCCCTTCTAGTGAGAGACAAAGTTACTTGAACAACGTAAGCCCATAAAGGTGACCCCCTGAGTTACCTATATGGTAACACACGTGAAGCATGCTCAAGCGGCACCTTGGCCTACCTAGGCGATAGCATCAAATTAAGCCCGTGGAGTCATCACTTGAGCCTGCCTTAGTCGACAACACCCACAAAGTTTGCTCAAATAAGCAGCATCAGATCCTGCCTATGTCAATAATTCAAAGAGCTCAAGATATCATCCATCGTCAAAGATGACCACCCATAATCCTTCCAAATGGCCATTCCATCGGCGAAGTCAAAGCCACATATGGTTCAGCCAAACAGCCAATCCACCTGCAAGGTCAAAGACGACCACACATAGTCCGGCCAAACAGCTAATCCACATGTAAACATAAAGTCGATTACAACTCAGCTAAAGTGCCAATTACAATCGCAACAAGCATTCCAGTTACATTAATCAAACTTTTGAGCTTGGGGGGTTATTGTACATACCCAACTCAACAAATATGCTAAGTGATGCAGCCCAACAAGGCCCATTCAGCTTTATTGACCCAAAGTGGTTGAAAGATATTCTGATATATATTTGTTGGTGCAAATATTTATATATTAACAATAAATGTGATTAAATCTAGGTAGTTTTATTATGTCATGATATTCCTTAATACCGTGTATTTACATAATATTTGGTATATCATGTAATGTATCATATTATTGTTATTATTCCGCTAATTTAACATATTCAAACGGTAATTTTTTATATTTGTTTATATTATTTGATATTATTTTGATATTCTCTATTTTTATCACACAAATCTTAAGGGTCTAGAAACCTTGTAAATACACCTAGTATTTCACCAAGAAATACACACATTATGATAATCCTTACTTTATTCTCATAGATCCTAAAGCTCTCTTACTGATTTGAGCGTCAAAGAGTCTTTTGTAGGTGGATCTTGTCATGTGTTCCAGTGCTCAGGAGCACTCATTAAGAGTCATCAAGTTACTCAGATCTTGCCACCTTTACAAAGGTTCACACTCTGGATCCCGATAAGAACAATATTTATCTATTTTTGTACTTTTTTTTCAACTATTTCCTTTCATTTTGTTATCAATTTTATTGTTGCAACTCGGGTATTAATAATACATCTTTTTAAGAAAACGTTATCATCAAATTCCATAAAAGAAGATAACTAGAAAAGAAAAATAAAAGGAAGTAATATTTAAAATCAGAGGAAGGTATTATGCCTTTATAATATGCATCACAAAATAGAATACAGTGGATGCTTAAAATTAGAATAAGCTTTAAAATATTTAATTATTTTATACTTTTTAAATGCATAACAAACCAATGAATCATACGTGTTGATAACATAACTAATTAAATTGCAACAATTTATTTGTGCCATTATTTTAATTCTTGCAAATAACATTTCTTATAATTGAATGAAATCTTAATATTAAGAATTATACTCGCAAGATATAAAAATTACTTTTAAATAGATTTTTTTTCTCATTATAAACTTTCTAAATATATTGATGGTAAAGATGTAGAGACTTCACCTAATAAACTAGGCTATCTTTAAATTTTTAAATAAGCTATGTTAGGCATTATTGTCGTAACATGAACTTTTTATTAAAAAAAGTAAAATAAAAGATAGAAAAACAAGAGACTATATTATATTCGTGATAAAAATACATCGCACTTATAGGCAAAAATATCTATTATAAAAAAGAAAAACTAAGTAAATACCTAGATGATAAAAGTAAATTGATGCAACAAAAGGAAACTAAAGCTCAATAATAAAAATCCTCAACATATTAAGAGTAAAAGGCATTTAAAACTATGCAAAAGGCATTTAAAACTCATTAGTGCCTTTTAGAAATTCATGCTTAGAAAGATTTAGTATTAACTTTCTTTGGTCTATCCCGACTAGGTTTCCTTGTAGTTTGAACCATCCTCCTTCTCAAAATTATAATATTTGCTTTCATCAAGCATATTAGCCCATTTAGAGGATATTTTCAATTCCTCCATAAAAAACAAGCTTTCTTAGATGTCAAAATATTAGAAACTACCTCAGAACTATAATGAGGTGATTCTAAATGTTGTAAACCTTGCAAACTATCGATAATGGGAGTGACATCCTCCAAAGAGGGCATATCAGCCAAGGAATTATAATTCACTAAACACACAACCACTAATAGAAACATCTAAATTCTTAATAATATAATATCGATGCACAATACAAACATTATCATTCCTCACAAGATCCACTATAGGTTCCACCATAAGCACCACAAACTTCACCACAAACTCCACCACAGGCTTAACCATAGGCTCATAAGGTCCACCACTAGTTCCAAAACAGGCTCCACAACAGTTTGTGCAACAACCTCCACATCCTTTTAAACTGAACCTAGAATGCCTTTATTCCCATCCTGGTCACCAACCTGACTTGTCAAGGTCAGAATCAACTCATAGTTCCACCTATTCATCCTCTCAATTTCCAGTTGTGTAGGCATTCATCAAGAATAATTCACCCTCACTGAGCAAGGAATGGTCTCGGTTAGGTATCTCATAACCTAAAAAATGTTGAACTTCACAATTTCTTCCCCAAACTCCATCGTTAATGTGTCCGCATGCACATTTATCTTTGTTTTGGTAGCATCAAGAATGGTCTACCTAAAATCAATGTTGACTTATGGGATGGGCCTTCATCATGCATGTCCATGATGTAAAATTTTTTTGCGAAGATTAGTTAGTTTACTTCGTTGAACGTGGATCAATTGAGCTTGGATTTGCTGTTGTGTGAGGCTTCTTCTACTATGTTTAGACTTTTTGTCACTTTTAAGGGCCATCGCACTTACATTCTCCATAGGATTGGTCACTGTTTATGAGGGAAGTGCGTTCGAACCTTATCGTTGTAATGTATTAAGGGTAATGGCTAATTCCCCAATTTAGGTTTACATGTCATTGATGGTGGTTGTCATGTGTTGCTCGAGTTGTGCACTCTATATGCTCGATGTTAGCATTTATTGTGTGAGTTGTTTTATCAAGTCTTCTAAGGTTGGCCTAGAGTTACCTTGTACCTATTGATGATATGTCGTGTTTGTTGGGCTTTTTTGTATTTGCCTAGTATTTCTGTTATTCTTGGAAGGCCTTGTTATTTTGCTGATGAAGAGGCCTTCTATGGTGGATTTTATGGTGGACCATATCTGATGTGATCCCAACAAAGCTTATAAGTTGGGCCAACGCCTAGGCCCAAATCATGCTCAAGGCCCAATCTATGACCCACATGCTCCTAAAGATCAAAGCCCAATCAAAGGCCCAATAACAAGATACATGCTTAGAAGGATCCAAATGGGCTTTCCTTAAGAGGATCAAATTCATCATGGGCTTTATATGTTGTTCTCATGGGCTAAAGAAGACATCAAAATATGAGAGCACTAATGGTTGGAGCATTAGAATAGCTTTTATTTTAGCCCAATTGTTAAGCCATGCTTTATTAAACTTGTTGATTAGCTTGCAAATTGGGCTAATTCAAGCCCAATTATGACTTGGCCGAGAATTGCTTTCCAAAGAATCCTTCCACATGGTGTCAAGTGTGACAATGCATGAGACATGTGAAGGAGGACACTTGGTGCAAGATCCTAGCTCCTTTGCATCCAATAGTTCCATGAGCAACTTGGAGAGCAAGCCATGCATTTGCATTTCATTTCCTTTCTCATTTTTATTGCATTAAGGAAGGATCCTCTACTATAAATGAGAGATTCCTATGCTTGTATTTGGTTACTTTGGATTGGTAATAGACTAAGTGTTGAGAGTACTCCACCTATTGCCTCTAGAGTCACTTTGCGAGACTAGTTTCTACCAAATACTCCTCTAGCCTGCTTCCCTAGAATAGATTTCTCTTCTAGGTTTCATCTCCATTTCACCTTCATTGCTTCAAGAGCCTCCAAGCTTGAATCCACTCCTTCATTTCACTCCATTTACGCTACTGCCATGGACCTTCTCCTGTTCATTTCCGTGCTACAAGGTCCATCAAGTGGTATCTAAACCCACTCATGCCATTTTTCATCATTTGTGTTGGTTTGAGTAAGGTTTCCTTCCATATCTTGTGTTTTTCTTGTGATTTTCGTCTTGTTCATCCTTTTTTTTTTGTTTCTTCAACTTTCCTTCATTTCTACTGAATGCCATTGAGGCTACATGAATCTTGTTGATTCAAATTGTAGTACTCCTTGCTTCAATGGTGAATATGTGTTTTTAGGTTCCATTTTTTTTCCAGCACTTGTTCTTTGATTCCTTGCTATTTTTCTTCATTTCAATTGGTGCATCTTTTAATTTTCAGTTCTTTATGTTGTGTTTTGTCTTAAGTCATGTTTAAGCACTTTTGTTTCATTTTCATTTTTGTTTATATTGTTTAATTTTGCACTTGCTTTATGAGAACCAAGTCCTACATCACACATTTGAGCTATGAACTTCAAGTGATGCTTGTGGATGTGTAAGGCAAAGATCTCACTATTTTTCTTCCATTTCACCGATTGGATTATATTTTTGAGTGTCCTAGATGTTCTTCTATGATTCATGCTTGATTCTAGATCATAATCAAGTTCATTCATCTTTAATTTCATAGAACATCTTAAAATTTATGTGAGCAACTCTACTCTAGCCTGTTTTTCAGTTTTCACTACACGCACACCTATTGTTTATGATTTATTCTAAACACATGGATTGGCCAATTTTTTTTCGGATTTTTGCTCTTGAAGCTAAGAGATAGACAAAAATAACAAAAAGAGAATCACTAAAAAATGTTGAGTACAAAAAATATGAAAAATCTATAAAGTTGAGGCATCAATCAGCATTTTCTGGATTGCTAGTTTTGGGAAAAACCATTTTTAGTGTTGTTTTGTGTATGTGTTTTATTTTGTTTTAAGTGCTCTTTGTTGATATAATTGATTGCTTAATTGTGTACTCTTAATTGCTTTGAGTTTGCCTTCAATAGAAGTGGATTTCATTCCCTCAATTTGGCACAAATTTGCAATGAGTACATCGGTTGTTTTATGAGCACTTTTCCTTCTCTGTTTTTCAATTTTCTTCTTCAATTCTAGAGCTATTCTAGGTTCATTTTGATTGTGCTAGCCTTTATTTCTTGCTTGCCATTTCTTGGCTCTCCTTTCAGTCATGTTTCATTTTACTTCCATTTGGTTTAGTTTTCTTAATTAGCTTTTATTGCTTTCTTACTTAGCTTAATTCAAGTTTGTTGGCCTTATGCTTTCTATGGTATTGTGGGGATTAAACTCTATGAATGATTTCCATTCTAGTGGTTGTAAGACCCGGGAAAATTAATTAATTAAATAATTAATTAATTAATAAATGCGGGTAGAAGGCGTCTTTATGATATTAATTGTTTTTTAATGTGATGTGGAAAAGTACTAGCTCATGTGGTTGAGAGTACTTTGGTTGTGTGAGAGGACTTGGGTTCAAGTCCTAAGTATGCCAATTATTTGTGATTATTTTATTATTAATTTTTAAGAATATGTATGAGTAGGTGATTGGTATTGTAAACTTATGTTGATTGTGTATATCACCAAATGTGGTTTGGCATAGTGGGTATGCTTTGTTATTGTGGGTGGAAGGTCACGGGTTCAAACCCTGGTAGATAGAACTTAACCTTTATTTTTATTAAAATTGGATTGGAGTAAATGTGGAAGGGTAGAGAACCTAGCAGAATGGGGGCAGCCAAGGGGGTTGGAAAAACTGCTGCAGGTTAGGGGAGCTGTATTTTGAGTATGTAAATAAACTGCTAAGTGTTGTGATTTAGAGATTGTATTTGGGATTGGAAAGGGTGGTTTTGGGTGTTGTTGCCATTACCATTAGATTAGTATCGATTGCAAGTTGGGTGGTATATTTTTTGGGCATGAATTGACACTGGTTTGGTATGATGCGTGTGTGACAGTGAGGGAACTCTGCAAGTCTCGCTCAAGCGAGGGACAGCTCGCCTAAGCGAGGTTGTGAGGAACTTGGGCGCCTTTGAGCGCGATATCTCGCCCAGGAGAGAAGTATTAGTGTTTTGAGCGACCCCCTCTCGCCCAGGCGAGAGACATTCGCCTGAGCGAGGTCGCGATGTGAAATGATGTTATTTAAGTGGTTCCTCGTTTAGGCAAGGTGTTGGTATTACTTTGAGCGATGGTGCAGCTCGCCCAGGCGAGGGAATCTCGCCTAAGCGAGATAACATGTGTTTGTGGTTGTTTTAAGCTCGCTCAGGCGACGCAAACTAGCCTAAGCGAAGCAGAGGGTTTAGCTTGGGCGAGGGGTGCCTAGCCTAAGCGAGTTTATGTGAACTATTGTGTTTCTATGTGCTTGAGAGTGTGTTTTGGTTGTTTACCATAAGGATCGATTGTATATGCATGTGGTGTGATGTTTGGGCTTGATGGACTAAGTCCAATAGGGGTCTGGGATGTGCTCGGAGGTTGGACACATGATGGGCATGGAACTGGTTGAGTTCCCGTCGGCTACTAATGGGCGAGGAGTCCTTAGTATGGTGATTGCGTGTGTCGGGCGAACGATGGGCAAGGAACTGTGATGTTCTCGTTGGCTACTATCGGGCGAGGAGTCCATAGTATGGTGATTGCGTGCGTGCCCGGGGTCCAAGTGTGAGACTTGGATGTTTATACTACAGGCGAGGAGTCTGTAGGGCAGGACTATGAGCGGGATTGGCTCATAGGGTTGGACCATGAATGAGTTAGTTTCGTGGGAGCACAGGGAAGTCCCAAGACCTAGTTCATGCATATGACTCATGAAGGACTATGAGGTCATGGTTGGGTGATTTGGAAATTATGAGTTCGTACTTATATTATTTTGGTGGGGAAGCATATTTATTTCACATATGTCTGTTTATGTTTTATTGTGCATAGCTCACCCTATCTGTGTGTGTATGGCGATGATCGGATAATTTGTTATCCGGGAGCAGATGATGTGACAGGTGAGCCAGGAGCTGCGTAGAGACGGAGAGCATGGGCCACTTGGGATTTTGAAAGAAACTTTACTGTTTTGTTTTTTATGTAAATATTTCCTATGTTAATTTTAATATCATTTGTAAATAATGCTATGGTACATTCGGTTTATGTATGGTATTAATTATGCTTTTAAATTTCCCGCGTTTTTGGGAAATAGTTTATATTAAATGTGATATTTATTTTATTTCGATTTTTATTTATTAAAAATTAGTAATATCCCTCAGGGATGTTACACTGGTAGCATTTTAGGAGGTGGAGTTTAAGGTAGACATTAGTTTACTTTATTCTTCAATGCTTCCTCCTTTTCCTTCCAAATATTATGTGAGTTTTGAGCCATATTTCCTTGTGAGTGTGAGTGCTAACATTTTGGATTGGCATAGTGTCAACACCCAATTTCGTCCGGGTGAATAAATTTATTTTCAAAAAAAAATAATAAAAAAAGGGTTTTTTAGTTAATGGAAAATAAAAAAAATGTGAAACAAAATTTTCTTCAAAAAGATCTTCAAACATCAACTTTAGAAGAAAAAAAAAAGAAAAAAGAGAGAAAAAAAAAGAAGAGAAAAAAGGGGGAAGAGCCCAATTTGTTATTAATTTTCATGAGCCCAATAACTCAAATATTTTCTACTTTTGTTCCTGATAGAGAAATTAATTATAATATAATAATTAGAAGCAATATCTCTTCAAATGGTAAGAATCAATATTATTAATTGGGATTAATTTTGTGCTCTGATTTGTTATTGATGATGATTGATTTTGTGCTCTGATTTGCTGCGATTTGATACTCATAATTTGCTACTATCATGACCAATTCATTCCTTATATTGTTCATTACAATTAAGGCTGAGATTGCATTGACATTGCAAGTTGTGAATATAAATACGCACTCTGTCATACTGAAAGGACCCCGAAAAAAAAACTCTTGATACTTCTCTAATTCTTTCCCATCACCACTCCCACATACGCACCTCCTTTTTATCTCTCTTTAAAAAAATATTGGAGGTAGAAAAAAAAAGAAAAAAAACATTCTTTACACCCTCTAATTACCACCCACATAGACATTTCTTATCTTTATCTTTATTGGAAAAACAAACACAAAAATATTAGAAAAGGAAGCAAAAAAAAAAGAAAAGAGAAAAAGGTGAGGAGATATTGGAAATTTTTTAAGGTACGTCACTCTCAATTCTTTCATTTTTTCTAATTTAGTTTTTTTCAATTTTCATTTTTTTTAATATAAAAAAATATTTTTTTTCCTTTCTTTATTGTCTGTCCGACCACTCACGTCGCATGACATACAATTTAGACTTTTGTTTTTCTAAAAATATATAGACATGATCTAAAAATAAAAAATAGCTTTATTTGTTTACTCTTTTATATCTATTTGGTTGCTCACGTCACAATGACATCCACAACTACTTTAAAATATCTTTAACAAAATATTAAAAATTTATAAATGATTAAAGAAATATAAAATAAACAAAAGATTAGAACAAAAAGAATTTATTTCAAGTGTCTATCCAGCCGCTCGTGTCGTGTGACACCAATTTTAAAACAATACTAAAATTTAAATAAAAAGGTTTTCAAAATTATAAAACAAATTAAATCATTTTTCAAATAATTTTCCAAATAGTTTTTCATGAAGAACTACGTAACCCTAATTCTCCAATTCACATGGAGATACATAGGAGCGAGGATTAATCCTCGTCGGGCCCAAAAATTCAAAAATGTATTTTAGTTTTTTTTTTGTACATTCTTTTATTACTAATTTTGGGGAAAATTAAATATTTCGAAAAACCACATAACTTTTGCACATTTAATTAAAGGTATCGTCTTAGGACGGGCGTTGTGGGGTGTTAATACCTTCCCCACGCGTAACCGACTCCCGGACCCAAATTTTGGTTTTTCGCAGACCTTGCTCTTTTTTATGGTTTTCCATAGTTTCCTATAATAACTATGGTGGCGACTCCAAACTCTGTTTTTACAAATTTTATTTTTTTGGTTCGTCGTCCCGTCGCGATTTCGGTTGCGACACATAGTTTTTCTTTGTTGTTTTTTGGTGCAGGTTTGGGTGGTTGTTTTGCCTCCAACTGTGACTATTTTGTTGATGTTTTGCCCTTCAATTTAGTGGTCTCAAGGTGCTTTACAAGTGCCTTAATTGGTGGTGAACTTTGTGCATTAAAGAGAAGGCTAGAAGCCAAGCTTTTGGCTCTCGGATTGTGCATTTTGGCAGCACGTTGGTAGCATCTTTTGGAGATTTAATTGCTTCTTGTTTAGCTTTCTTTTGTTCTTCATTTTGTATCTTTTGGACACCATATTTGGTACCTTTGTGAAGCCCATTTGTTTTTGAAAATTGCTTCTTTTGGAATCCAAATTTGACACATTAAGTGATATTGGAAGGCTTCAGTTTGAGTACCAAATTAGTGCACCAAAATTGCTTTAAAGTTCTCCATTGTAACTTGTGGCCTACTTAGGTGTCTTGGGGAGCCAAAGGTGTTCAATCTCATCTCCTAAGTAGAACCTTTTTCATACCAATAGTGCAACGTTTTAGTAAGTGAATGTGTTGAAAGTTCTAAGTGCTTTCTCACCTTGCTTAGGCCGCATAGTTTAGATTCATGTTTTCATGTTGCATAGTGGCTTGATTTGTGATACCAAAGTCTCTAATATTTTGCCAATTAGGGGTCCATTTTAGTGTTCATCTTTTTGTTAATCTTTGTCTTTTTTTGCTTGCTTGTTTGTGATCTTTCTCTTAAGTGATTCTATGTACTTATTACTTGAACATTTGTGTGAACTTTGAGTACTTTTGCAAGTGTAACCTTGGCAAGGATTAGCCTTGGTACTTAAGAAGTCTGTGACACTCACCTCTAGAGGTACACTTGTGTTAGTCCTCTTCTTTCACCATTTTATCCAAGTTCTTAAGTTCACTCAATCATCATGAGTACATATTCTACATATAGTCCTAGGTTGCATAGGCATAGTAGTAATGAGTTGCATCATACCATTCATAGTGGCATTCCATTCTTTAGGGAGGATATAGGACCGATATCATTCAGAGATTGGATGTGGGATACAGAGAAATTGGTGCAACCTTTGTTTCATAAATATAGTCAATCTGACATTCTTAGGCATGTTATTTCTAGATTTGTAGGACGTGCATGTGAGTGGTGGCATCAAAGGCAATCTAGAGTGGTGAAGGGAAGAGAATCCTGCATTAATACTTTCTATGAGTTGAAAGCATGCATGTGGAAAAAGTTTATTCCTTCTTCATTTAGGATAACTCGAGAGCAATAGTCTTGGATAGAAAACTTCATTGACATAGGTGATGTATTCATCCAAAATCTTGCCAAGTTTTCTCGTCAAGAAAGAGATTTTAAAGATAAACTTGACTTGCTCTTGAGTAAGAAAAGAGAAAAAGAAAAGCTTGAAAAGCTTAGATCATTTGAAATGCAAAAGGCATTTGAAAAGCAAAGAGCATTTGAAATGCAAAAGGCATTTGAAAAGCAAAGAGCAATTAAAAAGCAAAGAGAGCACGTGAAAAAAGAGAAAAGAGTGTAAGAGAAGAGAAAAAAATTTGAGAAAGAACTGAAAGAAGAAGAGGAACGAAAGATAGAGGAGAAGTTGAGAAAAGAGAAGGAGGAAAAAGAGAGAAAAAATATGAAGAAAAAGACAGAGTAAGACAAGAGCAAGAGTTCAAAAGAAAAGAGGTAGAGATTGAGAGAAAAATAAAGGGAGGAGATCGTGATTAGGGAAGTAGAGATACCACATTCTACTTTTCTTTGAAAAGACATAAAGATCAAGCTTCTAAAGGGAGTGATCCCATCTTTAAACTCTTTCATTTTCCATTAATTCTTTTGTCTTAGTTCTTCCTAAAAAAAATTTCCACCTTCACTCATTATTTCAAACTCCTCGAAATATTTTCCAACACCACCAACCTTTGACTTAGAGTTACCTTTTAGGTCTCAATTAAGTCAACTGAAATTCAGTATTTTCGTGAAGTGAGCAAAATATCACATTTTTCCAATTTTAAAAGCCCATCTTTACACATCTTATGTCAATATATATTGCATGGTCTTTATGATTTTACTAAAATTATGTTTTATGACTGTTGCAGATATGTTCTTAATCCTGGTGGAACCCAACTTTAGTTGTTGTGAGCCTTAAACAGCCTTCTTGATCTGAGGTCAGATCCTCTTCAAGTGGGAGGGGATGATGTGATCCCAACAAGGCTTATAGCTTGAGCCAACGTCTAGACCCAAATCATGCTCAAGGCCCAATCCATGGCCCACATGCTCCTAAAGATTAAAGCCCAATCAAAGGCCCAATAACAAGAGACATGCTTAGAAGGATCCAAATGGGCTTTCCTCAAGAGGATCAAATTCATCATGGGCTTTATATGTTGTTCTCATGGGCTAAAGAAGACATCAAAATATGAGAGCATTCATGATTGGAGCATTAGAATAGCTTTTATTTTAGGCCAATTGATAGGCCATGCTTTATTAAACTTGTTGATTAGCTTGCAAATTGGGCTAATTCAAGCCCAATTATGACTTGGCCAAGAATTGCTCTTCAAAGACTCCTTCCACATGGTGCCAAGTGTGACAATGCATGAGACATGTGAAGGAGGACACTTGGTGCAAGATCCTAGCTCCTTTGCATTCAATGGTTCCATGAGCAACTTGGAGAGCAAGCCATGCATTTGCATTTCATTTCTTTTCTCATTTTCATTGCATTAAGGAAGGATCCTCTACTATAAATGAGAGCTTCCTATGCTTGTATTTGGTTACTTTGGATTGGTAATAGACTAAGTATTGAGAATACTCCACCTATTGCCTCTAGAGTCACTTTGCTAAACTAGTTTCTACCAAGAACTCCTTTAGCCTCCTTCCCTAGAATAGATTTCTCTTCTAGGTTTCCTCTCCATTTCACCTTCATTGCTTCAAGAGCCTCCAAGCTTGAATCCACTCCTCCATTTCATCCATTTACGCTGCAGCCATGGACCTTCTCCTCTTCATTTTCGTGCTAGAAGGTCCATCAATATCTCATATTTGGATGGTCTCTCCACCCAGGGTTATATGTAGCCAAGTACGAATCATACAACTGATGCGACTTTGATGACCCAAACTGTTGTTACCCAGGATACATGTCAACCACTATTTCTATCAGAGAGTTTGGTATCTCGTAAAGTTGAGTGCTTCCATCAGTTGGATGATCTACGGAACTGCATATCCCACATAAATGTTGATGTGATCGAGATGTCTTCTAGTTCATAGCCAATTGTCATACCAAAGATGTCAGATGGGCCAGTTTGTTCTTTAATAGTTGAATGTCAATTTCTAGTGTCACATGGACTTGCCTGAAAGACATTTGAGCACTATTGAATTGTTGACAATTCTCTGCCATGTTTGAAATTAAAACCCTAACAATTGCAGGTTCCTTATCCATTAAATCACCTCCATTATTGCAATAATCATCACTACAAGAAAATTGTTCATTAACAACAAATTTTAGTGACCAAAAGTTGCTAGTCACTATAGTGACCAATTTAGATAACAATTTACAAAATAAAAAAATTATTACAAAAATAGTAATTATTATGAATAATAAATAATAATTGGTCACTAATTAATTAAAGACTGATTTAGAAACCAATTTCTTTTGTAACAAAAATCTTGGTAGCTAATATTTAGTGACCAATTTCCTTTTGTAGCTAAAACCTTGGTACCTACATTTTAGAAACCAATTTAGAGACCAAATATAATTTTTTTATTCATAATAGTGACTATTTTAGTAACCAATAATTTTTTATTTTATAAATTGGTATCTAAATTGTTCACTATAGTGACTAACAACTTTTGGTCACTAAAATTGGTTGTTAATGAAACATTTTCATGTAATTCATGTTTCTCTCCGTAGGCATCAGTCTTTCATAAAAGTGTTGTATTAGTAATTACTCATTTGTTTGATGATTTGGGCAAGTGGCACATAGTTTGTTGAATCTCTCCCAATATTCATATAAAGATTCCTATTGCAGTTGGTGAATTCCACTAATTTCTTTTTCTGATTACAGTTGTCCTTGATGTTGGGAAGAATTTCTCTAAGAATCTTCTCTTCCAATCAGCCTAAGTAGTAATTGGTGTCAATTGAAGGAATAACCAATCTTTTGTCGCATCACATAATAAGAAAGGAAATGCCTTCACTCTTGAAAGTTATTTATCAGTTAGTAGCCATATGAGGTATTTGTCCAGTTAAAAAGGGACTTCGTATAGAATCCTGGATTAGGTTGGGTTCTTCAATTGCTATTCTCTTCCCTCTTTGCAATTTTCTTAGTCTCCTAAAGGTGTTCTCAATTTCGGGATCGTACAACTCTAGTTCACCCTTGCAAGATTTGGTCATTCACCATCCAACAATGATAGATCGTGAACAAGTTCCAAGTCTTTCCTAGCCAGAACCCTCTAGACATGCAATGTCACGCTACCAAATTAAGCCTAGAAGTTTCTACAAGAATGGTAAGAGGCGAATGTGCAACAAAAGATTATACTATAATTTTTTTTTTTTTATATGTGTGTGTGTGTGTGTGTGTGTGTGTGTGTGTGTATATATATATATATATATATATATATATATATATAAACCTAATGCAATATAACTGACCAATGTTGAATTTCACAAGAATGTAATTGTGTGAATGTACCCATTACTAAACATCATTCTCTCTAAAGCAAAAAAAAAAATATGAAAGTAGGTTTGTTTGACAATGGATTAATAATTATAAAACAAAAAAGTGATAAAATAAATTAGAATTTTTTGTAATAGATCATTATTGTAAATACTTTTACCATATCAAATTAAGTCTTTTTGATTATATATATTCATAAGCACTTATTGCACACATTCCTAGGTCATCTAATGGTCAGGTATCTAATGAGGTCTATTACTTGTTTGACCCTTTCTATGTCCAAAACTTTATCAAAGATATTGTTCTGATCATTCTAAGTTTATATGGAGCATGTGTATTAACTTATCTTTGTTCAATTCGTCGCATGTTTTATCATTACAACTAACTCAATATTAGACTTGTCTACTGGGGTTTCCAGCATCTAATACTAACAATCTCTCCCTTTTTGTCGATCACAAAACTATTATGCAACCTGCTATCTTCCTTACGTTGAAAGAAATATTGCTTCCTATTAACAGTATAATTAATGTTTAATCACAATGTTACTTGAGCAGGATAAGGGTCAATTTGAAGCACTTATTACTCTTCCTCAATGTGAGTTCTTGCTTCAAGACCTTCCTCTTATGGAAAGTGTTGCTACATAGCTTTTGATTTCATCCACATTAACACCATGCAAAAAATTTTCTTTTTACTCTTGAATTTTTCAATCTAGTCCAGGTTGTATTAGGTAATTGTGTTTGTCATGAATTCAATGGGCCCTTTTTGATAATTTGTTGTAGTTTTCTCCCTTGATTGTGTAGAAACCTCTTGCTCCCTTGGGTAGATTCTTTATGTATATGTTGGAGTTAGAATTGAATAACTACTTTAGTGCAGTGGCTTGGATTTTCTTTGTCATTTGATGATGATGCTTAATCATGTTTTCTCCATAGTCTTTCAATCCAAGCATCATATGCATCCTTTTCCGCTAGTCTTATAAGAAAGATATTTTTAGGAATGAACATAGGGGACCAATTCCTTATAGAGGGTCTTGAAATTTCCAATCTATGGGAAAACGAAGTAAGATGCATTTGTCCTTTATTCTTTGTCATATTCAAGGACTATGTTCTTGGACAAATAAACTCTAGTGCAATCTTGGCAGAAGAATTTTGACCGAACATATAGAGATTTAATAAGTGTTTGGTTAAGAGTCTTCATCATCAAGGGTGTAAGGATAGTTAGGATCACTAAAATAGTATGTGGGTACTTACTGCGCATAGGCCAAATTTTTAGTGGACTACCAATCTTAGGTTCTATATCTACACTTAAGAGTGGTAGTTTAGTATAACGTGAGAGAGGTTGAGAAGATCTAATGATGTTGGTATGTGCAGTAAGGACAGCAAGTGGGGGATAAGGCATAGTCTTTGTACAGTTTACTTCATACTGTGCATTTTGAGTTACTTGTAACAAATTCCATGTTCTTGGTTTTAAATGCATAAGGGCTTATGAGAGTGGTGGCTATGGTCTACCTTATTAGTCATTGTCCTAGGTTAACTATTACAGTTAGTAAAGGTATTATTGGGTCAAGAGTTCATTGAGTTAAGATTTCTATTATAGTATGATCATCTAATGGTTAGTCTTCTATGTTAACTTGTTGGTCAAAGTTAGTATGTACAAGGGAGGCTAATGATAAATTTATAAGAGTTATATATGTTTGGACTTTTAAGGTTGATTGAATTATGGAGTTTGTAGGTTCTTCTATGAGTTTTACAAGGTTATCTACAGATGGTGAGAAACTAACAGGTGAGGGTGGAGGGATGGATACCTCTATGTTCGACCTTCTTCTCTTCCACAAGACAAGCTCAATTAAAATCACTAGTTAGACAAGTTTAAGGCTAGATCAGGTGACCAAACCATTAGATGATTCAAGTTCTACACAAGTCTTAGATGACATGGGTTAGTTGAACGTGTTGAACGACTCAAGACTACAGGTCAAAATTCAAGGACCAGACGACTCCAGTAGTGTAGAGCAAAATGAGTGAAACAGACTACTACGTTGATCAGGCGAGTTAACTTAAAGTTGTAAAGCACTTGACTTTTACAAAGCAATAAATGAGTAAAGAAAATAAGCATTAGATGAGCCGTACAAAACCACTAGAACAAGTCAATATGAAGCATCAAACAAGTCAATCCAGAAGCACACCAAAGATATTAGGCGAGTATCTATTACACGTGTTAAAGTCAACTCATGAAGCACTATGTTGAAACACCTATTAGACGAGGACTTCATAAGACAACCTAATTAGAAGGATGACTAGATGAGTAAATAGTCATAACATTAAACAAGTATCAGATTTATCAAACAAATCAAGTTCAGAATGATGCAAAAGAAATATATCAAATCACAAGGTGATCAAGATCAATTGCAAATTGATTAATAACATCAGAACACTGAAATGATTGATAAAGTCAATCAGGAAAATGTCACATGAGAAATATTGTGCAACAAGGCACAATAAGATCTGATTATAGAAATAGGATAATTGAAGATATTGTTGAAGACATATTTGAAGAAAATCAAGAAAGTTAATGGAATATAAATTATCCATTTAAGGAAGTACTTTGAATTCCTCTTTGATTGATTACTCTAAATATTGTCATATGAATACTAATCAATCACGAGACATGAAAAAGACTTAGCATATTGAAGATTGTTAAAGTATATTCTAATGATTGAAGCCATAATGTTACAATTTTGAAATTCAAATTGTTGAATGACTACAAAGGAAAGAACTAATAATTCACAAGAAGAAATACACTCTCGTCGAATTAAAAATTTAGAACTTCAAAAGTGAAAAATGATAGAGATATTTGAAGATATATGAAATAATGAAGATATTCTACATCAACGGTCAAATGACATAGTGAAACTATATATATATATATATATATATATATATATATATATATATATATATATATATATATATATATATCAAGACCTATATAAAAAATAACAAGAGAGAAAAAGAAAAGAATCAAAGTTTTAAAACACTATCAAATCTATTCTTGAAGAGAAAAGAGAAAGAGTGAATGCTCGATGAGCTTATAGTGTCATATACATTTTGTTAGAGAGTGATATTGGATTGAGTAAAACCATTGTAGATCCTTCACTATGTGAAGTGAACCCTGTAAGTTGTTATTGTAACTCTCCTACGTGAGAGATCATTTGATCATTATAATTGTGAGTTCTTGATCCCAATGGGAGATTGAGATGTAATACCTAGAGTGGTTAAACTCGGTGTAGCTTTGAGAGTAGTTACTAAGGCAAAGTTCTTTCAAAATTGCATAATATGCTTTAGTTTCAAAAAAAAAAAAAGTCTTTCAAAATGCGGTGACATCTTTTAATTTTTTTGCACAACTATTCGATTCAAAAATTACTATAGCCTAAATTGGTATATGTTTCAGTTCTTTAAATAGCTAAAACATATACTAGTATAGGCTTCGATTATTTAAAGAACTGAAATGCAAGTTTTTTTTTTTTTAATGCCTTTAATTCAATGTAGGGGTGAGAAGGATGGTGGTGGCTCAGTTTACTGGTGGAGAATATAACATCCCAAATTTATATTACAATAATTTCAGTATCATAATACCTCAAATTTTAAAATGCATTGCTTTTTATATACATTGTATTAAAGTTATAATTATAACTACATAGTATAATAAATAAATAAATACATATATATATATATATTTAATAAATAAATTTAAGAAAATAGGAAATAAAATAAAATAAGTTTATTAAAAATAATAAGGTAAAGAATGTTGGTATTGTAAATATAAAATATCAGAACATATGTTAAGTATGTGTACATATAGTATTTAAACGTGTATATATATATATATATATAGAAAAGTTTATCTCTGTACAATAGTTAATAGATAAAACTTTATTAATGAAATTCTTATTCTTGTACTGCAAAATCTTGTATAGGATTGAGTGAATTTAATTATGGAATCTTTAATGCCTCTATATCAAGAGGGATAGTGTAGTGAAAGCAATAGGAGAGAAGGCAAGGAGAAAAAAAAAAGAATTTAGAGGGAGAGAAGTACATTAGATAAAAGGAGAAACGTATAAGAAAGAAGTAAAGGGGAAATAAGAGTTGAATCATGCATTTATTCATATCTTTTTTAATATATGAGGTAAAGGAAGAAGACATTTATCATCTATCTTTTGACTTCTATTTTTCTTATCACTTCATCATTATTTTTATTTCTATATTTACCTTTAAGTGAGGTGTCCCTAACCTCATTCTAATTTATATTTAGTTTTCATTCTTTTTTATTTATTTATATTCATCTCCAGTTTTGCACTGGTCCTATTTAATTTATATTACTCTCATTTATTTATTTATATTTACTTCCAATCACGTATTCATCATCTTTTATTGTTTATATTTATTTTCAGTCACGTACTAGTCCTCGATATTTATCTATATTTGTTTCCAGTTATGCATTAGTACTCTTTATTTATTTATACAGATATATGGTTCAATATCAAAATAAAATTTATAATAAATAAAGATTTGATTATTGTAGTTAGAGGTATGACCTTCGGGATTTGAATAAGTGGATATTACTCAAGATGAGATGTTCTTGAGTTACTTTGTTGGCCATGATGAGGCTCATTTATCCTTACTAGTCACTACAAAATTAATCAAAATCTTTATAAAGTATGATAAAAACTCAGTTTCATGAATTTGAAAGAGTTTTCATTTTATTTTATTTTCTTGAGATATGCTATACTTTTTATGTGATATTTGTCTCACTTATCTATTTTATGATTGTGTATAAATAAATAAATAAATATATATATATATATATATTATAATCTCATCGTAGATAGTTGCCCCTAACATACCTGACCCATTCCTTGCCGGTATAGTAACAGTATTTCCGAGAGACTCGTGGCAAACCAATGCAGTAAATAATTCGGTAACATTCCAAGGCACTGGAAATTCCACCATTACATTCCTAAATGCTCCAAATGCACCGGTTATTCTAGAAGGACAGATTGGAGTCACTTTTTATCTATCTCAATAGTTCAAGTGAATCTTATCCATAACATTTTTTTTTTCACATGTTTAAAGGTTAACCTATGAGGGGAAACTGTAAATAAATAATCTTTTTTCCTCTTTCAATGTAGAAAATATAATATGTATCAAATGATGTAAATTTAAGATGCATACAGTACTGTAAAATATATAAATATATGTAAATGTGAATATTTTAAGTATGTTATATGTTATTGTAAAATTATGTATTAAATTTTTTTTAAGTATAATATAGAAAATAATAGTAAAAATACAATTTGGTTGTCACAGGGAACGCGATGGTTCTAGGGTGGGAAATGCTGAGAAGGTGAGAATGGAAGAGATTGAAACAATAGTTTTTTTATTTTAAAAAATAAATAAGAATAGGCTTCGATTCAAAAATAAATCAAAGCATAAAGTACATAATAGGTTGCGATAATCGAAGCCTAAAGTCCTACATTTTTTACATGGCTTGAATATGTTTTGGTTAAAGAACCAAAGTAGAATTTTCAAAATAACTAGTGTCAAAGCCCTTACCATTACTAATGTGTACCTAATGGTTGAAACTCATTATTACTTAGAGGTGAACCAATATAAAACTGTGTGCATTTTTCTCTTTCTTGCTCATTACTTTAATTTTATTTGTTGCAATGTTTACATGAAAAAAATTTTCAAATGTCTATAAATTATATTCAACTCTCTTCTGGAACCACTTTACACCAACAATCTTCTCAACAATTATCCTAAAAAAAAAAAAAAATCTTCTTGATAGAAACCGTTCTTCACACTACAAAACTCCTGAACATTAGCTAGCATAAAATAGTGTAGCCTTAAAAAAGATGTTATTAGAGTCACTCAAGCCAATTCTAAAACAACACCAAAGTATAAAACACGACTAAATTGACTCTAAACAAACGCAACATAAAAATTAATAAAAAGTTATTTACATTAACCTAAATATAAAATTGTTAATATGAATTAAATAAATCAAGAAATTGTGTGGCTCTGGACCATTCTAAAAAGTTATTTTTTATTTATATAAGCATTAATTTAAGTGACGCTAAATAAACTAGGTAAAAAATAAATAAAATCATTACTCACAATATCGGTCCAAGCAACGCTAATGCTAGATAAAACAAAAAACAAAAACATTAATCAGTGGATCGGTGCAACCGACGCTAAGTACACTAGATAAATGAAAACTAAATCAATTTAGCACCTATTTAAAATCACTCTTTTCCTTCCTCCTTCCTTTGTCCTCTACTTCCTTTTTCCATTCTTGTCGTTCTTCCTATTTCTCGATACTTAAGAAAGTTCAGGGAATTTTAATTATTATTAGATTATTTATTTTAATTTTTTTTAATGATGTTATGTGATAATTTAATGATGATTAAAATGGTGACCTAAAAATAATTCAAAAAAATAGATTAAAATATTATTTGTCGACAAAATTTATGATTTCCCTTTTCCTCTTAAAACAAAATCCCTAAAATCTCGTCTTTCTAGACATTTGAGAAGCTTTCCCTTCTTTGATCCCTTCTACTCTGTTTTTTCTCTCTTCCCACTCACTTCCACGCTATCATCTTAAAAACTCGCAAAGGTAACTAACTACTTTCTTCACTTTTATCATTTTTCATAGTTTGCTGAATGTGTGTTGTTTCTTGGGAAAATTAGAGTTTTCAGAAATAATTTTTTTGGAAAATGATACATTAGTCAAGTCTTTTTTAACCAAATTTGATAAATTCAAGTAAAAAAAAAGTACTATTTTTATTACTTCATTTGTATAGAAAGTTTTTCAACTTTATTAATAGAATTTTTTTGTCAAAAACTCATTTTTCAATCTTTTTTAGGGTGTCCTACCTAGATTGGGTTGTCAAAAAACCTAGACCTAAAATTCAATTTCTCTGAGCCTCCAAAAAGATTCCGCAACTGCCACAACGATAAAACTTTTAACCTTTACTATAATTGAAATATTATTCGAAAATATGTAAATATTTATGTATTTTTTACTATTATTATTACATTTATACTCAATATAAAAATTAAATTATATATATATATATATATATATATATATATATGTGTGTGTGTGTGTGTGTGTGTGTGTACACGAAAGGTAAATCAGTTTTAATATTTGCAAATTATTTAAATACTGTAAATACGATAAAGAAATGTTCTACATTCATTATAATATTAATTATAGAAGAAAATAATAAATAAATTATTAATACTTTATCTTATTATAATAAATTTATTACTAAATAATTTCAAGGCTAAAAAATTCTATCATTTCTTTTTCTATAAATTCAGGTTTAGCTTTCTTGGAACACCACAAGTGAGAGAATTTAGAGAAGACTTATGGGGAAAATTGAGACAAAATCTATAGTAGGGGTTGTAATTACACTCATGATTTTGTTAAATTTTTCGCAAGCCAATTTAACCGATGATTCTTCGTGCAATTTGAAGTGTAAACTTGAGTGCGTGTTGAATCTAGTAACATATGGAGCATGTGTGAGGGATTGTGAATCACGCTGTAGTAATTTATCTTCTGATCCTATTAATAATTGTATCACTGATTGTCACTTATTGAACTCCATCACCATAAACAATGGTATGTATTCTAAAATATTTTCTTGTTTCTCGATGTTATATTTTACTATTTTTTTTGTGATTTTGATAATTGATCTTGTTTAGATTTTGATTATTAACTTTACATGTTTACCAGGTGCTCGTGATTCAATGAACAGTGTGATGAATACTTGCATACAAGAATGTAAAGAAAGATTATAATTTATAGCAACAATTTTTGAGTGAAAATTTATCGGTGAAATAATATGACCAATATATCTCGATCAATAAAAAAGGTTCATTTACGTGAATGGATCAATTTATTTTTTAATTTATATAAAGATATATTTTTCTTTTTAATATTACCAAAAGAGAGATGAAAACTTTAAAATATGTCATAGCTGAAATCGTAAAATGTGTTACAACTTCTACTATTTTTTTTTTACATTGAAATCTTCATACCAATAATGACTTCAATTTTTTTTTTCTATTTAGATTTTTTTTTTAAGTATAAAGTCCTTGTATATTCAATTTGAATTTTATTTTATATTTTGAACTTATTTTTAAATTTATTTTTATTTTATTTGAAGTAAAGTAATTTTAGAATTTTTATTCTATTATATTTTTATTTTTTATTTTTTATTTTTTATTTAACTAATTTTTAATATTTAAAATTAATTTATTTAATTGAATACATGACAAAGTAATAAAGAAAATGAAAAGGTTACAATGATATTTGTAAGAATCTTTTAAAATTAAAAATAAAGAAAATAAAATAATAGAAATGATTTTTTATTCAATTTTATTGCTGTAAAATATTTCTATCATTTTTCAATTAATTAAACTAATTTTAAACGTTAAATTAATTAAATAAAAAATAAATTGTTAACATATAATAACATAAAAAATATCAAATCACTTTACCCTACACAAATTAAATATACACTTAAGTAAATCATGAAAAATAAATTAAAAGAAGTTCGAAAATGACTATCTAGAAGAGGATTTTTCAGGTAAAAAAAGTTAAAATTCTAATTTAAGTCTAGAATTTTAGATAAAAGATAATGCACTTTCTCACGCAATAATTATTTATTAGTAATTATTATAAGTAAGAACTCACAACGATAATACTTGCAATTAGTGAAACACTTTAGAGTTTCTAAAGGAAAATTAGACGTATCAAAATTCCGAGTTCACCCGTAAAAAATGTGTTATTATTGTTTTCTTCTATAGAATATTATATTCCTTTTTGGTTATCACTTTGAAAAACTTTTGTTATGTCAATAACTTAAGAGATTTTAATAATCAAATGAAAGATTACAAATCGAGTAAACAAATTAGTTCTGATTCTCGTGAATACATATATCATTGTTGGTTAAACTTTCTTACTCCCTCCTGAGATTAAAAACTCATAAACAGAAAAATAAAATCTTTTACAAAAAATACAATTTTAGCTCATTAGAGAAATCTTTACGGTGTGAACAATTACAAAGTATATCTCACAACTCATAAGAACACTTGTGATCACTATAACACTTAGAAATACATTTAAATCAAAAGTACATGCTTCCTTTGATAACCTTTTTATAAACTATTTTTATCTTGAAAATACTTTATCATCATTATTAAAGTTATATCAGTATAACAAAAATTATATACTTTATCATTATTAAAGTTATATCAGTATAACAAAAATTATTTTAGACTACGACATAAAACTATAGTGTAAAGCATGAAAAACATGACCCAAAATTTAGGTTACAGTTTTTTGGCGGTAAACTAAATTTGTGTGATCATAGATAATAAGTTACGATTTTTAATATGACCACAATTTTAAAATTATGGTTTAAAATTTTAGAAATATGTTGAATTTGGGTTTAAGCTATTAATTTGTTGTTTAACCCACAATTTCAATTTATTCAGTTCTTATTTTATTTTTAGTGAGGAAAATATTATTATTATCTTATACTTTCTTTTTAATGGACAAAAGTATTATATTAAAGTAAATAAGTAATTGGAATAACATCAAAATTAATTGAAGTAGTTATATTTCTAAAAAAATTGACACGTAGAAGACTCAATATATATATATATATATATATATATATATATATATATATATATATATATATATAATAAAAAAGACTTAATTTGACATGGTAAGAGCATTTACAATAATGATCTATTTTCTTATCTAATAATATAAACTATCAGCCTCTCTGTTTTTACTTATTTATTGTAGCAGAAGATAAATTTGCATGTGAGTGATATGTTTCTTTTAGCTGATTTGAGATAATTTGCAAAGAAAAATTGAAAATAGTGAAAAAGTGGGAAGAAAGTGATTCTGTATGAAATAAAAAGATTTGAACATAAAGTTATATAATAAACATAAGTTATAAAGTTACTAAGCGACCATAGGATGTTATGGTTTACTAGTATTAGACCAATAATTTTATACTAAAGTTTTATAGATCCAATTAATTTTTTTCCACAAAACATTAATTAACTTTTTAACCACTTCATGATAAAAGCACCAAGGCAACTTGTTTTTGTTCTTTTACTTAATATAAAACAGGCTCTAGCAATATTAAGGTAACGGTAAAAAATTGTCTGTGTCCAACAATAGTTTGCAAATGCACTTAAAAATAGCTAAAATTCCTTCGCACATAAACTCCTAGTTTGAATTTCAAATAATGGTGAATCCTCAAAGCTACTGTCAGGAGAGTTGAAACTTATGCAAGTGGAGGGATGTAGTATCCCTGCTAACTTGCAAGAGGAGCTCAAGCATAAAGAATTTGTGAATGAGATCTATGATCATGAAAGAATGTCCAAGACTAATTTTATAGAGAAATGGACCATGACAAGACACATTCATGGCTGTTTCTTTTCGACCATCACAAAACTTTTGACCACCTTCATTCATTTCAAAATAAATTTTCCAGAATGTACTTATTTACATTTCGGAACAATTGGAAGATGCCAAGAATTTTATTGATGCAAAAAGAATACTAATGATCAGAGTCCAACCACATCATATTTGCAGCCACAGAAAGCCCTTGCACAGAGAACTCCATCACAACGATCTACCAAAAGCATGAAAATGTAAAATATCAAAATGCCAAATTTCTACAACATCCAACAAGGGCAATTAACATCAAAACAAACCTTTCCACCAGCGTATCTTGAGTTATTGACTCAAGCTGAGTATGCATGGGCTTTCATACACTAGTTTACCTGGAATCTAATTATTCTGCGGGGACTTTAGCCCATTTATATAGTTTTTAAAAGAAGCAGCAACTGTTAAGAGTATAAATGAAGGACGACATAATTGTTTATGGGAATCACTGCCAAGTACCACCCCTAAGGTGTTCACAGTGAATAATGTTATTTACATTAGCTTTCGTACACAAAAATCGAAATCCTCGAGAAAGTTTTTCTACCCAAACATAGATGCAATCAACATATTCTCAATTATAACCGTAAAGAGCTTTCATTCATATATGCTCTGAGTTCAAAATAATGAGAACATGGATGGGGCCGTGCGGGTAGGGATCTCAATAAATACCAACACCATGCGATTGAAATTACTTCGGTTAACATATCTTTATCAATAAACACCAATATACCCAGAGGCTCAAGATTGTTAGCACAATTTACATTTACCGATTTACATAAAGCCACCTATTTTCCGTTACATAAAATAAACAAGACAATACATGGGTGGACATAACCTGGTAGAGTTTGATGATCCAAATCGTATCTTGGTGCACCTTATTCAGGATGAGAAGTCCAATATACCAGTCCACTGTATGCAATCAATTTAAATTAAAATATAAGTAACGAACAAGAAAATAAAAAGCGCAGTCATTCATGCTACAAGGAACATAAACAATTTAAAAATTGAAAACATAAAAATTTGTCCATTTTAAGCTTTAACAGATGGAATACGAGGAATACTTAGTTGGATTTTCAAGCCGTTTTTGGATAAATTTATTTACAATCAAGACATTAGAAATTAGGATCATAATAGTTAGGTGCTATCCCAAATAGACAATTGAAATAAAATTTAGATGAAAATGCAAAGAGTTCAAAAATCGTTCTGAAAGAGCTTTCTAAATATACTTCCGTGAACATTTCTTTATCAAATTTATCCTTTTATGCATATAATGTTTTCTACACATAATTTTTCAATTGCAAAAACAAGGTACTTTTGCATCACAGCTGGAGCCTGAGCCAACATAAGGCTTTCAGACAATGATAAATATCTCCATGTGATTGCATCGGCTTTCAAGAGAAGCAAGACAGATGAAGAAGACATAGATGAATCATCACATGTTCAAATAGCACTTACCTGATCAAGACACAAACACACTGCAAAACACCTGCAACTCCAGTCCAAACTGAAGGAGCAGATTTATCAAGTGAATCTTGGATCAGTAGACCTGCTGATCCAGCCAAAGAAACAAAGGATACAACATACGCAATGAAGAGCCACAACTTTAATCTGTCAACAAGAAAGTGGTCAAAGGAAATTTTCAAAGGAAATTTCCAAGACAATAAAGAGGAAGTGATACTTGGTGCTAAAGCAGAACTTATATGACTATCGCAAGTTACTTTGCGTAGTAAATTTGATGCAAGACACAAGATGCACCAATGACATAGGCATGCTTAACTTTTACCCCTCTTGCATGTTCACATTCTCTATCAAATAAAATAGTGATGCCTGACACATATATCTTTTATATCATGTTTGTTATCTGCTTCCTAGTGGAATAAAGCTTTTGTTGTTGTTATTATCCATTATCTGCTTGCACAGGCTAAGTACTACTAACATGATCACCATTCTCCTCACCTTAAACACTGGACTTCGAATTCAATGTGTTTCTATCCTCATTGATAGCAGTTTAGAGGAACGGTAAAAGTGATGTCAAAAGATCAAGCATACTACAACTCAGGTGTTCTTTTAGCTTATTAGTTTTGGACAAATACATGATACAAGCACATAAACAGCCCAAACACAAAAAGTATAACAACATTCCTAATGGAATAAAGCTTTTGTTGTTGTTATTATCCATTATCTGCTAGCACAGGCTAAGTACTACTAACATGATCACCACTCTCCTCACCTTAAACACTAGACTTCGAATTCAATGTGTTTCTATTCTCATTGGTAGCAGTTTAGAGGAACGGTAAAAGTGATGTCAAAAGATCAAGCATACTACAACTCAGGTGTTCTTTTAGCTTATTAGTTTTGGACAAATACATGATACAAGCAAATAAACAGCCCAAACAGAAAAAGTATAACAACATTCCTCACAAAGTTGTCAGGAATAGTACTCGAAAGATGAGACCTCAACCAGATTGCTAGGCAAACATAAATTGACTAATAGATGTATTGAGTACCTCCACTCGCCTTCGTCATAGGGAGAATAATCGATGTCTTCTTTTCTAACGCAATTAAACATCAAAGCCGCAAGAGATGCGAAAATTCCTTTAATCAAAAGTAGAATCGATTACTATAAACCCTAAAATTGAAAGAGCGATAGAGATGCGAAATTGAGCACTCACCAGGAAGGTAGTGAAGGAAGGGAACAGTGATGGAGCTGCAAACGACGGCGTCGAGCCAGATCCACCAACCGACGCCGAAGACGGTGCCGGCGACGCCGGGGCCGAAGATTGCCCATAACTCCAATAAGTCCATCTTCGCTTCTCTTCCGTCACACCTAACCAAACAACACTGTTATCTTTATATACCGCAGTTATGCATTGAGTATTGCACTATCTTGTTTGATTCAAGAGTAGAAGGGGGAAAAGAAGAGCATCGGCAACTTTTCTATACAATTTAATTTAAAATTTGTATTTTTTTAAACTGAAAAAATTAAAATTTTTCATTCTTATAATTAAAATCATTTTTTCTTTTTCCATTTTATATGAAAAATAAAAGAAGTCTACATCATAATTATTATATTGTCCAATCAGAAGTCTTGTTATAATTAATACATTTACTTTCAATATCTTTAATAACTAATTTTATTAATCGAAATTCAAATTTAGTTACTTTCAATATCTTTAAAAAACTGTTTTTATTAATTGAATTTCAAATTTAGTTTCTCCAATTACTAGGCATAAATGTTATTTCTCAACTACATTTTTATTTTATCTGTACATGATTTATTTAGTTGATAGTCTCTTTTACCATATAGTTTATAGATATTAATTTTTAGAGTGAATTTCAATAAATTTTAAAACTTTTGTAGTAGACTATACTATTTAAAATTAGGTATTACAATTATAAAGAAGGGTTAGATAATTTAACCATCATTGGTGGCATAATTTAAAAGTAGGGGTTTAATATTTTAAAGTTGGGAGTGAAATTTGAAAGATGGGATTTGATACTTTAAACTATGGAATAATATTTTAAATCAGATTTTATTATTTAAAGCTATGGATTTAAAATATGAAATAAAGTTTAATATTTCGAAGTAGGGATTACAATTTCAAAATAGGGTTTAATATCTTAAACCATGGATTAAAATTTTAAAACAGACCTGATATATTTAAGTGGGGATTAAAATTTTAAAGCAGACTTTTAAAGTAGGGATTAAAATTTTAAAGTTTGGTATTATATTTTAAACTACAAATATAAATTTTAAACTAGGATTTAATATTTTTGAAGTAGGGATTATAATTTTAAATTAGGGTTTAATATTTTGAACTAGGAATTGAAATTTTAAAACAGACTTCATATTTTAAAGTACGGATTACAATTTTAAAGTTTGGTTTACAATTTTAAAGTATGGATTTTACTTTTTAAAGGTTGAATAAATTAGGATTTTAAATTTTGAAATGTTTTAATATTTTGAAACTAGTGGTTGAAATTTTGAAGTAAGGTTTAACAATGGAAACTGGATATGAAGAATTTAATATTGTTGTTATACTGTTGTATATATTCAGTAATTTAATATGTAATTTTATAATAGGGTTTAGAATTATAATATGTATTCCACAAATGTTAGCGTACTATTGAGTCAAGATTAATTGAAGCATGTGTTTAAATAACAAGTAGAAACACAACATTATGTTGTCCTTGATCACCACAATTAGCACTAATATGTGATTCATAGCTATAGTAATAGAGGGCACAAAAGCCCAGCAAGTTCGACGATAAGCTCCTCACCATATTCTAACATGCAGCATAATACACAACTAAGATAAAACAGCAAACAAGACTTCTTTTTACAGAAAATTGGAAAAAAAAAATTATAAATGCGAGTTAATGTGAAATTCAGGAACCCTAACCCAAAATGTTAAAAGGGAAATAATACCTAACAAGTACAAGCAAAATTGTGTAACAAGCATCATCACTAAAATCGGCAACAAATACAAATCAAACCAAAGGTTTGTAAAACCAATCCATATTCAATTCCGTGGAGGATAGACCACTGAGACTTTTATGCCCATTGAATTTCATCCAATTCAGTAATAACATACTTTTCAATTAATGTCCTGATTTCATACATCCAAGTTGTCATTTTGTTACTGTTATACACCAAATGAGTAACAATATAAAATGCACAAAAACAAGCACCATAGAAATGAATACAGACAAAACTTTAATTGGTAGATCCATCATCATTCATTGGAAGAGGAATGTTAGAAAACAATGTAGTTAAAATAGCAATTTTACCTTAAATCGAGAAGAGTGGTAAAAATCGCATATTGAAGCGATGAATTTTACAAAATTAATTATCCATATTCTATTGCACTAAATTCAAGTCACAACCCATAAAGTAATAAGAACTTGACCAAAGGTACACATCAAAACCTTGCAAGGCATAAATATTAAACACCACGCAATGAGAAATACTCTAATCTTAGAATCTAGATGTCTGATCTAAAAAAACGTATCAAATTTTAATCACAAGGATCCACACATCACAATCACAGGGATGAACCATTACGTCCCCTTTGTCAATTCCATCAACTTCATATAGAGGCACAAACGGATAAATAATGGAGGAAGACAAACCAAAAATAACAACTCAGAGAACATAGGAAGATATACCAAGAACAGCAACATCTCAGCAAACAGAGGAAGAACAGAGAACGAAAGAGTGTGGAGGATAGTGAGCTTCATATGACTCGGGTTTCACCAAATCAAACAAAATAAGCACAAGGTGTTAAGGTGTCACAAATGAGAAATAAGAAATCGAATTGGTAGAAAATGTGATCAGCAAAAAACAACGATCAAATATTTAAATGAGCCATCGGAAAAATCATAACTGTGATGGATTTTACTATTATGGCATTTAAATCAGGATGAAGAGGGATTTACCTCAATGAAGACTTTACCCCTGATTTGAAGTGCTGGGTGTGATTAAAATGGCAAAATTGAGGGATTTGATGATTTAAAGCCCAACTTTAACTACCATGAAAGAGAATCTACTTTTTTATCCCTTCTCAACTCATATGCTTGTTTCTCAAGCTAACGAAAATCATATGAATAACCTTTACAGAAAGTTTATGCAGATTCCACGGTAAATCAGCACATACAAAATTACTTGATACTTTATGACACTCTTCTTTTTCTATATTACGATTGTAAATATCCTATATTTGCAAAACTTGAGAATATTTCAAAATGTCATTTAAATTAAGTAACAATACACGTAATACACCTAATGCCATTGACATAAGAATAGGGTTTCCTTATGACCTACAACACAACTTTAGTGGCCGCAAACTGATCAAGATCTCCCAACGACAAGCTCTCCTAACTACAGTATCACACTGTGTAACCAGGTAATGGTTCTTAACGAGATGATAATCATTGATTGAACAAGAGGGTCCAAAAAAATTATGTGAATGGAAAAGATATAAATGAAACATATAGTATAAATTATTTTTTAAGAAAAATATCCTCTATAAACACAAACATTCATGACTTTTCTTCAATAATGTCAAAGAGTTAAACAATAAAAAAACATCATGAATTGTGAATGTGGATCCATCATCATGACGAAAACAAGGACTAATGGATACAAATTCTGACATTAATCCTAAAACTTTAACCTCTGAAAAAGGTATAATGCAAACCCCGCTGGTCATAAACATAGAAATAGTCAGATCAAGTATGCCCTTGCCAAAGTATGGCTGCCAAAGCCTGGCTTATTAGTTTGTTAAAATACTTTTTTTTAGGTCCGGTCTGGTCTGATAGATTTAACCTGTTAGTTTGCCAAAGTGTTTACTTGTTCATTTCCACCAACCCCACATTTTTCAACATCTCTTAATTTCTTTGCTCCATGTCTTTCTCTTTTCTTTCGTCTTGATAACAGCCAAGCACTTTGGTAACCACCCTCAAAAGCTAGTCATTAAAGGAGAACAAAACATTTAAATACTCCACCAAGCAACTCATACTACCCAAAGTACCCATCATGGCACCGCTCCTAAAAGAGGATGTCTCAACAACTTTAACTAAATGACAATTTGCTTAATTACATTTCACTTAACTTTCTAATGGGTCAAAAGCCTCCATAACCCTTTCCTAATACATTAACAACCAACTCTAATACTAATTGATAAGCACCCAAGCATTTGGAGAACTAAAACTTACGAGCTAGCTATTAAGGGCGGTGAATCAAACACTCAAATATTCCACTAAGCATCCCATCCTACTCAATTCCCTACCAAAGCTACCAAGCACACCGTGAAACAATCATATATAAACTTGTACCTCTGAAACTAAAACAAGGAAATCATTCAATCCAAACCATATCAAATGACAAACAATAGAATAAAAAGGTATTTGACTTAACAAGTTTCATTGTTCAGCTTGTTTAGTTATTGTAGTAATCTAATATGCACTCTTGAAACAACTACAACATACAAAACATCAAAAAAGGCCAACTTGATGACAACCTTTTTATTTCCAGAAACATCATTAAAGGTCAAATATAGTCAAGAGAATTCAGCATCGTCCATTTATACCATAAGTTGCGTCCTGTCATACTTGATATAGGATCTTAAAAATAAGGGATGAAGTTCATTTGGCATCAAACAACCAACTCATTGATTAGGATTTTGAACACTCTCTCAGTGGATAGAATTATTAAATTAAAATATCATATACTTTTAAGTAAGCGAAGAAATGGTAAATAATACATATATCTCAATGTAGTGCTAGACAGGGAGGAGTAAAAATATTAAGCCATAACTTCTGCATTCTAATTTAAGTTTTCACAGATTTTAAGGCATGGCATCAAAAAAAATAAATAAGAAATTAAAAGGGGAAAAATGAATCATTCAACAGCACTATAAAATTTTCCCAGTATTACCACTTACTCACAAACAAGGTTTTAAAAAATGGTCCTCAACCGCCACAATATCCAGGGTTTTAAGTATCTGCAACTGCAACACAACCACAACTTATAACATTTCTCACAAATCTTACTATCAAGAATCCTCAGTTTACGAAGTCAACTGGATAAAAATAATATCACATCCGACGAGATGCACAGGCACCTAGTAATCCACCATTTCACAGTGAGAGGGAAAAAAATAATAGACCATCCATATTTTTTTTCTAACAACATATCACCATCAAGACACATTTGAGCAAACTTCAGCATCTAAGAAAGAATACACTCATAACAGCTGTCAATAAGTCAGCAGTACAGGACGTAACACCAGCCAAAGAGCAGAAACAAAATTATCCAAATTCCAAATTATTGGAATTGTTCATACTATATTTAATTTAGAGTTTGAAGTTTTCAGAAGCACATTAATACACGAAAATCTCGATTACAACATGGAAACAGACAATTACGTGCGGAACTGAGATGAGAGACTAAGTTATAAAGAAGTATTCACTGTCTTAAAACGTTTGCAGAAGTCAACATCGTGAATCAGTTATAGTCTAAGGAGCGCAAACGGAATCGAGAGAAGCAATTCATAAATCGAGGCCTCATGTCGAACGAAAATTTCTAAAAGCACGTAAGGATGGAGAAACGTTGTCGAAATTGCATTAAAAAAAATGAAGGGAAATGAGAAAAAATGAAATGGAGGGATCAGATATCATGATAACGGAGAATGAGAGAAACCCTAGCGAGAGAGAATGATTCGGAAGGGATGAGTACCTGAAACTGCAATTATCCAAGAAACAGTTAGAGAGACGTCGTTTGGTTGAAAGAGTGAAAAAATGAAATACGAGAATGGCTGGCAGAAGTGACGTGTGCCTGTACTGCAACACCTAGGCTACACAAGAACACTGGTTTCTTCTCACTTGTTCCCCTTTTATTATAACTTCATCAAAATCAAAAGAGAAAAAATAAAATGTTGTGTTATGTGGGCTCATGAGCCTAATATGTTGCCTACTGTAGCAGGGCTTTTGCTTCTTACACACCCGTTATTACAACATGCATCACGCTAATACCAAAAATACTAAAATAGCCTGGTGTATATAAAATATTCTAGAATAAGTGTTTTAGAAAGCTCATTGTTACATTAGAGTCGATTGTATTTGAACTATAACTCCTTAAAGCTATAGGAATTCATATAATAGTTATGGGGTGTAGTAAGTAAAATTAGCTCTTGTGAAACTTTTCACAAAAAGCCCATTCATTCGCTCTGTGTACTAGATTTTTCTTTTCTTGCATTGCCATTATTATTAATTGCACCTCCATAAGGCTAAAATACTCTCTCACAGTATTATGTCATACTATCATCATTGCACCTCGGTTCTCCATTTCAAACGAAGAAGAAGAGAGAGGATTTGTTCTGAAAAAAATAAAAAGTTAAAACGTATTCTATAAAATTTAGTCTTAAATCTACGATACTGGTCTTTCTATCCGTGTAACTCACGGATTTTTTCGGATACCATTTATTTAATTATATATTAATTAAAAAACACCAAATAATTTTTTTTTCAATTTGAAAAACATTCAGAATATGTTATTTATTAAATATTCAAATTGTTAAAAATTGAAACAAAGTTAACTTTAAGAGTTAACAATATGTATATAAACATACAAACTTTGGACAAATTTGATGGCATAAAACTTTTAGAGCTTTATTGATACAAAGTTGAACAATTTTATTGATCGAACTTCCACAACTTTATATGTGATTTTCAACAATTGCATTTGCATTGAATTGTATTTATTATTTTATAATCAAATTGTGTATTTATTTGTCAAGAACAAACAAAGAACACTTACTATGATAATCATTGGTATAACTTATAATAAAATATTTCAGATATATTTTAATAAGTATTTATGCTATGTATAATCAATGTTACCTACTATAACTTGCATTCCAAGAGGCTCAACATTGTGAGTCTCTAATTCCAAGAACCTTATCATTGTCGGTAATTTCAAGAAGGAAATGAGCACCATTAGTACAATGTGACCTGCATTTATTATAACTTCAGTTAATGAACAACATTAGCATCGAACAATTGAATAAATTAGAAGAAGAGTGTGAAATAAATAATGACATACCTATAGTTTGTTCTTTGTTAAAGAGTTTCGAAAATTTCCTTGTACACAACATTTCTAGTTGTGTTTGTGATATTTTCATCTTCATCTAGAATAAGTATTTTGAGTCCTTTTTTTTTGTTTTTACTCTAGAGATAGCAACATAGAGTTGTCCATGTGTGAAAATTGGACGTGGAAGATAGAGTCCAACTCTAGACAAAGATTGACCTTGACTTTTATTGATGGTCATCGCAAAGCAAAGTGATATTGGAAACTGTCTTCTCTGGAATTTAAATGGCAAACCTGAATCTAAAGGAACTAAATCCATTCTTGGGATAAAAATTTTATCACCAACGTTTTTCCCTATAATAATAGTTGCAGAGATGACATTTTTTCCTAAATGATTGACTTGTAATCTTGTTCCATTGCATAGACCTTTTGCTTGATCAATATTTCTAAGAAGCATGATTGGTACCCTATTTTCAGCTTCAATCTGTGATTCAGAATACCTGAACATTTGATTTCATTCAAAAATTTGGATATAAACCATAGAGTCGTCAAAATGGGTTATAACCCGCGAGCCAACCCGGCTCATTACGGGTTCAGGCCGAGTTGGGTTGAAAAAAATTACAAATTTCAGTACGGGTTAAAAATGAACCCAACCCACTAAGAACCCGGCTCATTCGGGTTGAACCCGTGATGAGCCGGGTTGGCTCACCAACCCGCCAATAAATTTTAAATATTAAATTAATATATATATATATATATATATATATATATATATATATTATATATATATATATATATATAATATTAAAAAAATAAAACCCTAAACCTAAATGTTGTTCTCTTTAATTCACCAATGCATCTTTTTGTTTGTTATTGTGGTCTTGAAACCGCTGCTTTCAGACTTCACATTAGACTTCACATTATTTGATTGTTCATCATTTTCACGGTTCTAATTTCTATCTCTCATCTTTTTCCCTCACTTTCACTTCATACTTTATTTTGTTTTAAAGTTATGCTACTTGACATTTTTTGTTGTTTGTTTATATAGTTAATGTTTGTGGTGATTACAAAACAAAATGAATTCTGAAACAATAGATGATCAACGTGTTAATGATAATTTGAATGATTCTTTGTCACCAACCATAGAAGAGATTGATAATGAGGATACAAATTTTGGTAGAGAAAGCAAGAGACCTAGGGGAACTACTTCTAAGGTTTGGGATCATTTTACAAAAATTGGTATAAAAGAAGGTAAAGAAAAGGCAAAATGTAATGCATGTGATGCAGAGTATGTTTCTGGTGGTTCAAATATAGGGACCTCGGAATTATAATTTAGTTTTCTTGGGATTGAAGAAAAAAAATTGTGTGCTTTTTTTTAATTAAGTGAGCTAGTGAGCCAACCAACCCGTGGTGGGTCGGGTTGGGTTCTAATTTTTTTGGCTCGCTAATAAGTGAGCCGGGTTGGGTTGACCCACTAAGTAGCCAACCCATCGCGGGCCGAGCCGGGTTGGGGTCGGGTGACCCGTTTTGATAGCTCTAGTAAATCATTCAGATTGCATTTCTTCATCTTGATCAGATTGGCAAGGTGTATCTGAACTTAGATATGTAATTTCCTCACCACTTAATAATGATAGCATGAAATCATTAACTTCCTCTACATAATCATTTGCTGGGCAAAGTATTGTTCCATCATCAAAATAACCAAGATTCCTCATATGTAAAACAAAATCAAGGTACACAAATTGAACCAAAGACATCAAAGGTGAATCTGTATTTAGAATCAACAATTGTTGTGCAATTTCAACCATGCTTTCACCATTTTCATTTAAATCCATCTCTCCATCTCCTATTTTCAAGATCCAATCAGCAAATTATTTTATCTCCTCTATTGTTTGTCTCTTTTGGTTGGTATTTAATTTCGTATTTTTTGTTAGCTTTAACACTTTACAATACTGCTATAAGTCAGAATAGTGTATTGAAGCTACATTTAAAATAATCATCTCCTTGCTTCTTATTGCAGTTGACAAAGTCTTCCACATGAAAATTTTTCCTGTACCACCATAACCATACAAAAAGAAGAATCCTCCATGTTTTGAAAGTATTGCATTCATTATATCATCATATACACGCATTTGTTTATCAGTGAGTGACTTCAAGAGCATTGCATGTTCTTTAGCCATGTCTTCTTTATTATATTGAAGCTCATCAATAATAAATTTGTTTTCAAATGGAAATGAATTTAAAATATCTAGTTGAGGTAAGGAAGGATAATCTTTTTAAAACCTTCCATTTGACATCAACATTTTTTCAATTTCAAGAAGACAAACTTTCTGTAATTCAGATTCTTCCATTTGAAGTTATGCACCAAATGGTAAATGGTATTAATAAATTGTATTCAATAATTTATTCCTTAAAATAATTGACCAAAACAATAAATATCTGAACAAATGCATCTTAATTTTGTAGTCAAATCAGGACAAAGTTATGGTTGAAATTGGATTGCAAGCAAAAAGAAAATGACACTTAAAAAAACATAGAACAAAATAACGAAAAAGATAATTGAATAAATAACAGTATAAAATACCTGGGTAATTTAAGTCCTTTCTTTTTTGGTATAAAATTCCATCACATAACACATTCCAAGTAGAATTCCAAACTACATCAGGTTTGGACATTGTACTCATGCCTAACAATGTAACAAACAATCTTCTAAGTTGATATTCATAAGCAATTTCACTGGCTTCCTTAATTGCATCAATGAATTCTTTGTCATCTGTCAATAGTACTAAAGCATAGCAAGCCTCCTGGAATGTTTCAAACATTTGTCCATCAATTGTCCTTATGCTCTCATAATCAACACACCCTTTTTAAATAGTCAATAATATTCTCATGTAATAGATTTCTCCAAAGTCAGGCAGAATATAAGTAAGCCTACCAATGTTGTCTTAAATGTATAACATGTGTTCTAGAAAATATGTTTCAAAAGGTATCATGTACATCTTAAAAAAATTGTTTTGTAATACATTTCATATGTTTTGGAATTTTTTTTTTTTTAGAAATCATGTTCTAAAAATTCAAGAAAGTTTTTCAAAATATTTTCGAAAAAAATAATCTTGAAGTTACTATTTCAAAACATAAAAAGGGTCATTTCAAAAGTTATGAAGGTGCAGCTAGATATTATTAGAGTGCAAAAAGTAAAAGCCTGAGTACTTGTTATCATTTAAATTGTGATATTTACAATGAAAAACTCAGTTTTTAATATTGACCAATAAAAAAAATATTCTTGATAGAAATCTTATGATACTACTTCAAGATCAGCAACTTATCATTCAAGTCATTTGTAATTAAATAATAATAATGTAAAAAATCAATATTAGTGTATTTTAATTAAATTGTTTACTTTAAAAAATACAAACAACAGTTGCTTTCTTCTAACAGCAAAATAAATAAGAAAATAATTATTAAAAGTATATTTTAATGAAAATCTGTATCAAATTATTTTCTTTATTCATATTTTTATAAGCATTTTTTTATTGTGCATCTTCTTTCGTTCTTCATAGGTATGATGTTTGTAAAAAGTAAGTATTGAAGTACCATAAACATTTTTCTTCTCATAACTATGTGCGAGAGAGAGAGTCATGGTTACAGAGAAGAGAAACGAAAGGGAGAAGAAGGAAGATGTTGTTACAGGAGGAGAGAAACTCCAGGACAAAAGCGGAAAAACAGAACAGAGCCCTAACAGAGAAAAGCACAAAGCAAGGTGAGAAAAGAAAATTTTGTTCTTCTGTATTGAAAATAATATTGTGTTACAATCATGGGAAAAACCCAAAGGGGTTTTTATAGGAAAAGAAAAAGGGGTATCAACAAACCCTAGATTATTGATTTAACTAGTAATCAATCTAAAGGAAAGGGAAAAGGGGGAAACCCTAAAGGGGTTAAGGTTTCAATATCCTCCCCTCAAGTTGGATGGTGAATGCTCAACATCCCAAGCTCGTGAACGTTGAGCTTGAAGTTGGTGCGGTGAAGAGCTTTTGTGAAGATGTTTGTGAGTTGTTTGTCAGAGTAGATGGGAAGAAGATGGAAGAGATTGCTCTGTAGCCATTCATGAATCATATGATAGTCAATGTCAATATGTTTCGTTCGCTCGTGGAATGAAGGGTTTTGAGTGATATGTCGAGCTGACTGATTATCGCAGTAGAGAACTAGTGGTGGATGAAGTTGAGTGCAAAGATCACGAGGGATATAACTGATCATTGGATTTCACAGGAAGTGGTTGCTAGGGCCATATACTCGGCTTCAAAGGATGATCTGGAAATGGTGTCCTGCTTCTTTGATTTCCAAGATATGAGCGAATCTCCTAAGAAAACACAGTAGCCAGTGATGTTGCGCCTGGTTTCAAGGTAAGTGGCCTAGTCGGAGTCATTGAAGCCCTTAATTTGTAGGTCATTCTCTTTAGGAAAAAATAGTCCATGACCAGGATTAGCCTTAATGTATCTTAGGATATGTTGGGTAGCTTGGTGATGATAAGTAATGGGTGTCTGAACAAATTGACTAAGGAGATGCACTGACTAGTTGATATCGGGTCTAGAATTGGTGAGGTAAAGAAGTTTCCCTATCAGCCGTCTGTAGGAGTCAGCATTGCATGAGGGTTTGTTGGTATCAAAGAGAGGTTTTATGTCACTCATGAGGGGAGTTTGGACAGATATTAGATTGAAGAAAATTCAGGGATGTAAAGACCATTAAAAATAACTAAAGAATATAAAAAATTCTTAGTTCCAACAAACTCAGCAACAACAATGGAATTGTTAGGTAATTTCACAGTAATGGGCTTGATTCTATAGAAAACATAAAGTTGATTTAGGTCATAGGTCACATGGTTAGTGGTCCTTGTATCAAGAATCCAGAGTTTACCTTGTTGATGTTTGTGAGTTGATGCATTATTGCTGAAGCTTTGGATGTGACTAATAGTGTGTTTTAACTCATCTTTGTCATCCAAAAGTTTCAGCAACCTTTGAATATGTTCAACACTAAGGGAAGCGTTGACAGTACCTTCATCTAAGGCATGATCAACAAATTTTTGAGACTCAGAATTGACATTAATGTTGCACATCTGTTGTGTGCTTGCAGATTTATTGTTGGAAGAGTTTTTGTCTTGTTCTGCCCTTTGTTTATACCATGGAGGATACCGATGCTTTGAATAGCATTCCTTTGTAGTGTGGTTCATCTTGTGGCAGTAGGTACATTTCTTTCCTTGATTAGGATTTCTGCCTCTGCCTCTTCCTTGTGTTCGAGATCCATTGGCTCTTCCTTGACCCCTCTAAGAACCTTGTTCTTGGCTTCTATAACTTCTGTCAGAAGTATTCATCAGAATTTTGTTCTTATTGGTCACAATTCCAAAACCATTGCTCTTCCTTTCTTTTTGCATGATAAGAGAGAAAACTTTGTTGATGCTAGGTAGGGGTTCCATGAGTAAAATTTGAGTTCTAACGTTGTTTTAGTTGTCATTCAATCCCTTTAAAAAATAAATAACATGCTCAGTTTCCCTTTGTTTCAAGAAAACTTTGGTAAGGTCACAATCACAGGGTCTCTCACAGGTGCAGTTGGGCACTGGCCTCAAGAAATCCAACTCCTCCCACAATTTCTTTAGTTCTGTAAAGAATTGACTTATACTTTTATCTCCCTGTCTAATAGAATGAATCTCTTGTAGCAGATCTGAAATTTGAAAGTAATCTCCTGGGGAGAATCTTTCCTTCAATTCGTCCCATAATTCCTTAGCAGAATCTATATACATCACGCTTTCTGCAATATCTGGTGCAAGGGCTCTCATAATCCATGAGAGAATGATCACATTGCATCTTTCCCAAGCTTCATAATTTGGATCAATGGGAAGAGGGGTTATAATGCTGTCATTAACGAATTTTAGCTTGTTCTTGGAGAGCAAGGCACGTTGCATGTTCCTGCTCCAAGAAACATAGTTAGTGTCATTTAGAACATTAGAAACTAGAACCAAACCTGGATTTTCCCCGGGATGCAGATAGAGTGGACTGGTGGGTATGAGGGATTGGTCAAGATCAAAGTTGTTGGCCTTCTAGCTGGTGTTTTCTGGCTTTGTTTTTGGTTTTTCATCCATGATTCTTCAAAAAAGGTGCCAAGAAACACTTTCTTGGTAGAATGTAGAGGTTTGCGGAAGCACAACAGGTTTAAGAACTTGCTCTGGTACCATATTGAAGTACCATAAACACTCTTCTTCTCATAACTATGCGCGAGAGAGAGAGTCATGGCTGTAGAGAAGAGAAGCGAAAGGGAGAAGAAGGAAGATGCTGTTACGGGAAGAGAGAAACTTCAGGACAAAAGCGGAAAAACAGAGTAGAGCTCTAGGAGAGAAAAACGCAAAGCAAGGTGAGAAAACAAAACTTTGTTCTTCTATATTGGAAATAATATTGTGTTATAATCATGGGAAAAACCCAAGGGGTTTTTATAGGAAAAGAAAAATGGGTAACAACAAACCCTAGATTACTGATTTAACCAGTAATCAATCTAAGGGAAAGGGAAAAAGGGGAAACCCTAAAGGGGTTAGGGTTTCAATAGTAAGAAGTACTTTATTATTATTGTTGTTTATCTATTATATTATATAAAGAGATATCTGTTTGATAATTTTTTTTATTGTCCTTTAATTAGATAATTTTATCTTTTAATGAATAAAAAGTAATTTATTTATTTAATAAAATAAATAATTAAATAAATTTTATTTCTTTAAAAATAAATAAGATTATAATATATATATATATATATATATATATATATATATTACAATTCTTTCAAAATAACTATAGTTATATAGTTATATGCATAATTATATGTCAAAATAACAATAAGTTTACTCCTATTGAGCACTCCATCTAAAAGGCCATCTTGTGTTATATATCACATGATTGTTGTAGATAAAATCAATACAAACAAAAATGGATAAGTTAACGATTTATAAAAATACCATAAAGAGTTGTATCATCATAAATATTAATTCACAATATCCATAGACAACAACACATATGACTCAAAAACTCGTTAAGTGGGTCTTAGCTTACCGAGTGAGTAAGGCCACCCAACCTCTTAGGAATTTCAAAATCACATTTGTGCCCAATAGTTGGCTGGCTCGTACCTCGAATTTGCATAATTTTTAGAAAATTAAACTTATATATAAAATTGCCAATTTGTTTATTTGGGACATTCTTTTTATTTCTCGTGTTATAAAATACAACCATTTATTTCAAAAATGTCTTTAAATAGAACAAATTGACTAAAATGATGTATCAAAATCAAATCAACAACTCACATAACTAAACAATCATCGCAAAACTGATTTCAACTTGGATACTCAATATTCAACAATTCAACAACACAAACGATCACATTCTATCAACATACAACAATAATACTTACTCAAGACCACATAGATTGTAATTCTTTTCACAAATAATTCATCCAACCAAATATTGGTAGTAAATCAAACTAACTTCTCTTACCTCGATTGAAGAATCCTAATTCAACTTTGCTCCCAACGTCTCTGACTTTCATAAAATGTTCTACCTACATAAAGAATATCAATGATTTGAACATACTCTATTGATCAAAGACAAACAAATATTCCCTCTATAACTTTTTTAAGACACATGCAAGCATTGACATACTACATGCATAAAAATGTTCCTAATGACTCAAGAAAAGAACATAAATGTTTCTAATAACTTGTAAATTGTGTGTTGATATTAGAAAATTTGATCATATTTAGTTTTGAATGATTGCAAAAGTTAACTAGAAGATAGAGATTAATTATCTATTTATAGTGTTTTAAAAATGCAATTTGAAAACAATAATTGTACATATATAATCGATTAATTCAAGCGAGTAATTGATTGTTCTAACAAATTTTTGAAAATCATTTACGATGTTTGTCAGTTATAATCAATTACTACAAGTTTTAAACATATTCCTCATTAATTACATAAACAAATTTAATCGATTAAAAAATATCTCAATCTATTATATTATTAACAACTTGAAATCCTATAAAAGTTCTATATTTTAATCGATTATTTTTCTGAATAATCAATTATTCTATTCTTTCTTATGACCTCTAAGGAACCATTTAATTGATTAATGAAAATTTTAATCAATTAAAAACATTTAAAATTGTTTTACAATATCACACTGTGTAACCAGGTAATGGTTCTTAACGAGATGATAATCATTATTGATTGAACAAGAGGTTCCAAACGACATGCTCTCACACAGACCTATGTATGCTGCTCTGGTGAACTTAGCTGGGTGAGGGTCTCTGAATAAAAAAAACAAAGACAAAACACACCACGCACTCAGAGTCACAGGCCACACAACGCGAGCCACCACCACCATAGAGAAATACGCTGCGAGCTAGCACCACCGCGCGAGATTAAGAGAGGAGGGGCGCGTGACGCCACGCTACGGCAACGCGAGGGAGATTGAGATCAGGAGAGGAGGCGCCCGCGTCGGTTCCCAGAGCGGCGGTTCCCAGAGCGGCGGTTCCCACGCAGAGCAAGGAGGCACGCCACCACGAACAGGTTCGTTTATTTATCGCTTGATTTTGCCGTGATTTCCTGATTTTGTTTTGTGGTTATCCTGATTGTTTTGGGGTTCTACTGATTTCCCTGATTTTGTTTCGCCATTGTTTTGTGGTTGTCCTGATTTTGCCCTAATTTCCCTTCATTTGCCCTGTTTTTGTCCTTCTCGTTTCGCCATTGTGATTTATATTTACTGGATTTGATACATTCTGACAGGACACAACTTATGGTATAAATGGACGATACTGAATTCTCTTGACTATATTTGACCTTTATTGATGTTTCTGGAAATAAAAAGGTTGTCATCTAGTTGGCCTTTTTCGATGTTTATATGTTGTAGTTGTTTCAAGAGTGCATATTAGATTACCACAATAACTAAACAAGCTGAACAATGAAACTTGTTGAGTCAAATACCTTTTTATTCTATTGTTTGTCATTTGATATGGTTTGGATTGAATGATTTCCTTGTTTTAGTTTCAGAGGTACAAGTTTATATATGATTGTTTCACGGTGTGCTTGGTAGCTTTGGTAGGGACTTGAGTAGGATGGGATGCTTAGTGGAATATTTGAGTGTTTGATTCACCGCCCTTAATAGCTAGCTTGTAAGTTTTAGTTCTCCAAATGCTTGGGTGTTTATCAATTAGTATTAGAGTTGGTTGTCAATGTATTTGGAAAGGGTTATGGAGGCTTTTGACCCATTATAATCCCTACTTCAAAAATATTAAAATCCTAGTTTAAAATTTATATTTGTAGTTTAAAATATAATACCTAACTTTTATGTTGTGATAATATTTTTATTTTTAGATAGGATGAAGGAATCAAGAACAAAGAAACAGCCTGAAGGTGATTCTGAGATTTCAGCATGGGTTAGTAAAAGCCGCAAGTTAGAAAAGAAAAGAGCATTGCAGCTCTCAAAGATTTTTGAGGAGCAGGTTTTTCCCCCATTTATGTTGTACCTATATTTTATGATCTTTAA
>Ga0214544_1001523_pt1 | contig 48367 bp, 27 predicted proteins | sample CNSS3metaG_FD_160074 | JGI IMG/M metagenome (GOLD analysis project Ga0214544, IMG submission 160074) | Root nodule microbial communities from cowpea collected in UCLA plant growth center, Los Angeles, California, USA - CNSS3 | ecosystem: Host-associated > Plants > Roots > Nodule | place: USA...
TGAAACTAGGTTCCATTTTTTGAGGGAACAAGTCAATCAAGAGAAGCTTGAAATTGTTTACTGTAAATCTGAGGTTCAGTTGGCAGATATCTTTACCAAAGCCTTAAAAGGGGAGAGGTTTAGGTATTTGAGACAATCTATTGGAGTTGTAAAACCTGTTTTGACTTAAGGGGGTGTGTTAGGAATAAGTCAAAACTGAACCTTAATTAGTTAAAACAGTTAGTACTGTTATATGATAGTTGCTTTCATTTTTTGCTTCTGTACTGTGTATAAATACGTTCATTCATTTCACATAATATACAGACTTCCATTCATTCTTCTATATGTGTGCATAGTTCCTATAGATAGAAGCATTTTAAAAAAAATTGGAACATAATTGAATCAAAAAACTAAGTGGGGATCAACTTCAAACTTTGCGACTAAAGTGGGGAAACGAGGAATTAAACCTATTTATAATTCTAATTATAATTTTAAAATCTTCTATTTTTATAATTTAAAAAAGTTATATAAATAAAATATAATATTATATAGTTTATTTAAAATTTATTTTTCAATAATTTTCATGACTTATAAAATTTTAATTTTTTTAAATTATATATAATTTATATTATATCTTAATATTTTCAGCTTATTATTTTGTGTATCAAACATTAAATATAATTATATACTAATATCTTATTATCTTATGACGTTGTTATTTTATTTTATCTTATTCTTTTATTATATCATGTTCCCCAAATGAATTCTTAAGATATGTAAATAACTAAATATATAGTTTTGATATTTTTTATTAGTTATATAGAGTTTTGATTTGGTGATGGGATGACAATTTAAAAGAAATATTATCCTATATAAATTAAGCTGTCTAGTGAAGTCAACAATACTTGGTATATGCTAATTGGCCTAATTCTATAGTTTCATATTGTTGATGTGTACTATTAGTTACCAACCATACTTTAGAATGAATAAATAAATTTGCGCAAAGTCACTAATTGAATCAAAAAACTTTGCCAGATTGTTAGGAATGGGGTCCTATCATTACATTAGAACCTTAACATCTCACAAAATAATTTCTTTAGCCGAAAAAATTGACCAAAAATATTCTACAAGTCTTGAGTTCTCATAACTCAGAAATTTTCTTCAAGATTATTTATTCTAGCAAAAAGTCAAATATCTTCATCTAGACTTAGAAGCCTAGAAACCTATCTTGAAAAACAAAAAATCTTCAATCAAACCATATTTTCCTCCTTTTGATATTGTTAGAATTGTTCAAAGCAGTATATTTGAAACCACGCGTGCTTTGTTAGAGAAAGTTTCTTCACAACAAAATCAATAACAGAAATATTTTGAAATCATTCTTGTCAATTTTTTTTTAATAATTTATTATTAATTAAATTTATTAAAATTATAAAAATTTAGAATCTCACAATTTATTAGTACTTTTCATAACTTACAATTCTTAATAAAATTTAACCAATACAAATATTATTAAAAATATCTTGTTAATTATCATTCTTCAATTTAATCAGCAATTATTATATGTATGCATAATACTACTCGACCTTTCATCATCTTTTTTTCTCCTTGATGAAAGCCATACCCTATATTTAATGAATAGATTCCACGACAGCTTCAAAATTAAGGCGATTTCTTCTTCCTCTTCCAACTATCACAAAATAGTTCAATTTGTCATTTCGGCTCTAATTGTGAACTTTATTTTTATTTTATCATATTTTAATTCTTATAATTTATATAATGCAAAAGTATATGCTATCAAGGAACAAGCGTTCAGACCGACATAGTTTCTGTAAAAGTATACGATGATGCCAAAATCAGCACATGTCAGGTTTCTACATCTAAAGTATTCTTTTTTGTCAATTTTCTTTAAAAATAACCAAAAATAAGCATTAAAACTCTAAAATATATTTATAGTTTTTTTTCTAAAATAAAAGTAATAAACTTGAGTACATCACAGAAAGTTACAAACATATTTGTTGCGCTGAAAGCGCCATTTAAGATTGATAAAGTGGGGGGTCAAATCCTGAATCGTTGTGAAGTGTGATGCATGGAATAAAAATATAGAAGAAACTTTGCAAGTTGGGTTGCTTGAGATTTGAAGTTGCTTGCGTGACAAAAAGGGTTTGGTTCCTGTTGTCGAATAGCTAGTCCTACCCTTCAATTTCGGGAGTTTATTCTTTTGTTCTTTCAGTTTCAGTTTGAGCTTCAGATCCAAAGGCCAAATCCATGGTCATGACTTTGGTGAGACCCCAATATGTCTTATGACAGTCCAACCAAAAACAGCACCCCTCTAACTTAAAGCTACCAACTTGAGACAGTTTTCAAGTTTGAACATCAAATAACGCACACGGTCCAATTGGGATCCGAATCAAGGAGATGGGGTTCCAAGAAAACGGGAATGGAGAAATGGGGTTGTCTGCAATCCCCTTGGGAGCAAAGAACAAGTATAAGAGGATGAACTCTGAGCTTCCTGAGGACAACGATGATGTTTTGCTGCAACAGCAACAACAAGAAGAAAGAAGGAGAAGTACCAGGAAATATGTTCTTGCGTGTGCCATCTTTGCTTCTCTCAACAATGTCCTTCTTGGCTATGGTATGATTGAAAATCATCTATTTTGGTCAGTATTGTGGAAACGGTTTGATTTCGTTGCTGCATTTTCCTTTGACTATTCTGTTTACTGTGTCGGTGATGGCTTTTAGATAATCCATTCAATCCCCATCTTTGTTCTGTGATTTACCTTTGCATTTCTAGTATCTATGAAACAGATCTACCAAACTTTGGGTTCAAAGCTGGCAATTGTGAGAAGTCAACTGTATATTTTTATCGTTTTAATTAACAAACACTACAGAAGACAGTTTCTGACTATGATTGATTGATGGCAGCATTAGTGCAAGAATATTCAACCAGTCTATTATGGGTGTTTTTCTGTGGCAAATAATTTGAACTTGAATTCTAATTCCGGGCTATTTTGGAAAATCTCGAAGTTTATGTGATTCATTTTGAGAATGTTTGTTTTTGCAGATGTAGGTGTCATGAGTGGAGCCGTAATATTTATAAAAGAAGATCTGAAGATATCTGAGGTTCAAGTAGAGTTTTTGGTTGGTATTCTTAGCATTATTTCTCTATTTGGTAGCCTTGGTGGTGGAAGAACATCAGATATTATTGGTAGAAAATGGACGATGGCCTTAGCTGCAGTTGTCTTCCAAATGGGTGGACTCACAATGACTCTTGCTCCTTCATATGCAATTCTAATGATTGGAAGATTTCTAGCTGGGATTGGAATAGGATTTGGAGTTATGATCTCCCCAATATACATTGCTGAGATATCACCAAACCTGAATAGAGGCTCTCTCACTACCTTCCCAGAGATTTTTATAAATGTAGGAATTATGCTTGGTTATGTGTCAAATTATGCGTTTTCTGGCCTTTCAGTGCACACAAGCTGGAGAGTAATGCTTGCAGTGGGGATTCTGCCTTCAGTGTTCATTGGCTTTGCGCTTTTCGTTATTCCCGAGTCACCAAGATGGTTGGTAATGCAGAACCGAGTTGAAGAAGCAAGATCAGTGCTGTTGAAAACAAATGAAGATGAGAAAGAAGTGGAAGAGAGGCTTGCAGAAATACAACAAGCTGCAGGATTTTCCAATTCTGAAAAGTATGAGCAGAAACCTGTGTGGCGTGAACTCCTATTTCCACCTCCTCCTCTCCGCCGAATGCTGATCACTGGACTTGGAATTCAGTGTTTCCAACAGATCTCAGGAATTGATGCAACCGTGTATTACAGTCCTGAAATTTTCCAAGCAGCTGGGATTGAAGACAATTCAAAACTTCTAGCTGCTACTGTTGCTGTAGGCATAACAAAGACTATTTTCATTTTGGTAGCAATCGTTCTCATAGACAAACTAGGTAGGAGGCCCCTTCTCATGATAAGCACAATTGGGATGACAGTTTGTTTGTTCTGCATGGGGGCTACACTTGCTCTCTTTGGAAAAGGTTCATTTGTGATTGCATTGGCTATTCTTTTTGTTTGTGGGAATGTGGCATTCTTTTCTGTTGGATTAGGCCCTGTGTGCTGGGTTTTGACATCTGAAATCTTCCCTTTGCGCGTGCGTGCTCAAGCATCTGCACTTGGAGCTGTCGCTAATAGAGTCTGCAGTGGCCTTGTGGCCATGTCTTTTCTTTCAGTGTCTGAGGCAATCAGTGTTGCTGGAACATTCTTTCTGTTTTCTGCTATTTCTGCTCTTGCCATTGCCTTTGTCATCACATTGGTTCCTGAAACCAAAGGGAAGTCGTTGGAGCAGATAGAGATGATGTTTCAGAATGAGTATGAGATTCAAGGGAAAGAAATGGAGCTAGGAGATGTTGAACAACTTGTGCAGAACAAAACTGATTTAACAAATTAATTGATTAATTATTCCATCGTTACTCTCTTCTTCCACCTGTTATGTCTAAGGCTCTATGCATGACATGCTACTTGCTGTTATCGGGAGGACATAACAGATTTGAATATAATCTTTTGCTACCAGAAAAATTGAGATATGTGAGTAGGGAACACAAGGAGTATGAAGTGATGAAGATATAATGCATTCCAAAGTTTTCCTAGTTGTACAATTATTCTTGTTTTTTTTTTTTTTTTTTTTACATTAAAGTCAATTATAGCATTGTATACTGAAAAAGATTTTTGGTGGAGATGATCATGTCTCCAAATGTATGTTCTGAGACATTTATAGTGCCTATATTATTACAATGTATCGACGAGGGATGTAATTAAGATGATTCTTTGACAGATTGTATTGTATTCAACTCTGGTCTCTGAATTGTGATAATCTTAAGATATCAAAGAGCATTTATGCTTCAGTTTCGTCATTATGAATAATTACTTACGGTTTAGTAATTAAGGATGATTGTGGTAATTAGTTCTCTGCAATTGGACAAAACCACAGGTAAGTTCTAAAATAACTTGAAGGTGGGTGTATGAGTGGATACGGATAATCATTAAACAAACAAAAAACAGAACAAGATTTAGAAAAAGAAGCTAACAAAAGATTCAGTAAGTGACGATGATATTTTTTTTACAGAGTTGAATAAAATAATGAGCAATGAACATTCAAAATATTTTTTCAACACTGGACAATGTCCTGCCTCAGACTTTCCTTATTAAAAAGTTCACCAAACTCTGTCCAATACAACTTTGCACCAAATAACATCTCATTTTTTATTCTCTAAATTGCTACAACACATATTAAATGTTGTGCTATTTGTATATAAATCTCACCTACTTACACCTTCCATGTTTTTCTTTTATATTGAACTTTATCTTCTTCCAACTAACCTCTAAATATGAAAACATGCGATACAATTTTACATTTCTTTCTACAAAATCCTTATTTCAATCCACACCATTCAGAGGAATATATCTGTTTGTAATAATTATGATTGAATTAAACATCTAAATTCCTATCTTATCTATTTATCTATTGGAGTTATAAAATTCATTCTGTTTATTCTAAGATTATGTGCATCCTTTCTCTTACAATAATATTCTCATTTCAAACTGGAAAATGATGAATACAAAGTATAGATGGATAAGAGGGAAGAGACAAATAAAATCTGATAGATATAAACAATGTGATAAAACAATAAAAAAGTAAAAAAACAAAAAGGAAATTCAAATAAGGTAGATGAAAAATTAAATGTATAATAACTCGTATAAATTTTCCTCAACTAAACTATCTGATGATCTTTATATTCGACACTTCATTGTGTTTCTTTTTTTTCATCCGTTTCCTCACTCTTTCACTGTATCTCTGAGACACTCTTCACTTTGATGTTCCACTCGTTTTTCTGAGACAGTGTTGTCGAGTTGCAGTAAACCCCTCCTTGTATGATGGAGAAGATCAAGCACAGTGAGGTGGAAGTGAAGGGACTGAAGCTACACGTGGCAGAGATTGGAACTGGTACGCTAATTCCTTCAACACCCTCTTGAATACTGTCTAATACTCATTTGCATCTACTTCATATTAATCATTTTTGTGTGTGTGAAGGGTCCAAGGCAGTGCTATTCTTACATGGATTCCCAGAGATCTGGTACACGTGGAGGCACCAGATGATTGCTGTGGCAAACGCTGGTTATAGGGCTATTGCCTTTGATTTCAGAGGCTATGGACTCTCTCAGCAACCAGCTGAGCCAGAAAAGGAAACCATGTTTGATTTAGTTCATGAAATTGTGGGTCTTTTGGATGCTTTAAGCATCACCAAGGTAAGGAGATGAATATGTTGCAGTACACTTTCATGACTTTGTCAATGTGTATAGGTTTCTAGAGTGAAGAAGTATATGTGAATCAATTCTAGAAATGACACCCTCTTGGGTTTAGATCGTTTGTATGCAGATCTAATATGTAGAAATTGCTTACCTTAATCATAAATCATTTTAAAAACTTTGAAATTGTAAAATGCGTTATATATATTATGCTAGAATGAACAAAACTAGAAAGTATAATACCTGCATTCAATTGATAATATAAATAATTTTTGCAGAGAGCAATTGAGTCTGAGTCTAATATTTATCCCTAATTGGATATGAATTTCGTTGTTTAAAGCAGGCTTTTCTAGTTGGTAAGGACTTTGGTGCTATCCCAGGACATCTTACAACTGTAGTGCACCCAGAAAGAGTTGCTGGTATCATAAGTTTAGGCATTCCTTTCATGCTTCCAGGTCCCTCTGCAGTGGAGGGTCACCTTCTGCTCCCCAAAGGGTTTTATATTACTAGGTGGCGGGTACAAATTCTATCTTGCATCATAGTTTTTGTATAGTTTACTTAGTCTTTTGTTCTCTATATTTAGAAACTGTTCATCATAATCTTTACATATATACAGAGATTGTGAAAGTATAAAGAGCAGTGTTTTTATATTCATTGGAATGTTTAGTAGTAATTTGTTGATTGATTCCAATTCCAATTCAGGAGCCTGGGAGGGCAGAAGCAGATTTTGGCCGCTTTCCTGTGAAATCTGTGATAAGAAACATCTACACTCTCTTCTCCAAAAGTGAGATTCCAATTGCTGCTGATGATCAAGAAATCATGGACTTGTTTGATCCATCTACTCCCTTACCTCCATGGTTCTCTGAGGAAGATCTTGAAACCTATGCATCTTTATATGAAAAATCTGGATTCAGATATGCATTGCAGGTTCCTTATAGGTAAACAAAACACATAGCAATCAATTTAGGACACAATGTTAGCTGCCATGTGTTATACACTAACTTTTGAAACAAATTGATTGATAGAAGACTAAGACAGAATCAAGGACTAGTTGCTTTTTTACAATGTGAAAAACTACATTAACTGATCAAATTTGCTTTTTTGTCAAAAGAGAAATATGATGTATGGAGTTTTAACCTTTGTGAAACCTAGCATTTTCCTGACTCCTTAAAACTGTTATAAATAGTGTTGAGGGTTAAGATGAGTGTTTATGATGCATTCAGGAGTATCAATGCGGATGCTGGCTTAAGTGATGTAAAAGTTACTGTTCCACCACTTCTGATTGTTGGTGAGAAAGATTATGTGCTCAAGTTTCCAGGCATGGAGGACTATGTTCGAAGTGGGGCAGTGAAAAGCTTTGTTCCTGACTTGGAAATCACATATATTCCAGAAGGAAACCATTTTGTGCATGAACAAATGCCAGAGAAGGTGAACCAGCTCATCATTGAGTTCCTTGACAAACAAAGTGTCTAATAAAGTTTGCTTTCAGGCTAAAAGCAATTTCCATGAGTTTGTTGCAATATCTAGGAGAATAATAAAGTTTGATTACGTTATTGTTCTTTGTATCCCTTGCACCTTGTGTTGTGGTAAATTATTTGACATGTTATGAGAGGGTCTATTTGATAACGGGTGTAAAAGAATTTCTGTGATGTGGAAATTTCAGGACTCTTCGAATGGTGTTTAATATGACAAACATGGTAATATTCTGTTCTTAAACTTTCTTCTTATGAAAGGAGTATATTATAAGAATTGTGAATATATTAGTTCAATAAAATTAATGACAGTTCCTAGTCCGTCTAATTTCCTCATAGTGTTTTGGTAGAAGACCTGCGTTGTATGGATAATAGTCTCAAAAGAATGTTAGAGTAGTGCGTCTAGTGGAACTACCTCAGTGACGTTTCTTTAGACACGATTTATGAAAATTAGTTATGGTATATATACATAAACTTGTAACGACAGTTGACTGAAAGTTGTAAGTGCAGGAGATCTCACATTAATTATAAATATTCTCAAATCATAATTAATATATATATATATATATATATATATATATAAAAGAAAAGTGCACAAATTTTACTTTATATGTTAGTGATTCTAATATAGTGGTCTAGATTTAAAGATGATACATTTTTTTATTTATATTTTTTTTTCCGTTACTTTCTATATAAATCTTATCACACTCATCTTCTTTATTTACATTCATAAATTTTCTCACACTTATATCTTTTATCTACACTCATCTCTTGCACACACATTCATCTATTTTATTCACATTCATCTCCCAAACATACATTACCATTACCAATAGAAATATTCGTCAATAGTACAAATTTGAATTTATCAACTAATCTTAAACTCATATGTAAACTTGACTCATAAATTAAGAATTTTATTGACGGATTAGTTATTGAAGAAAATATTTGTCTATAAGTGAAGTTCTAAAATTCGTTGGTAAGATATGTCAGCAAATTTGAGTTTACTAACAGATTTATTTTTATAGGTAAATACAAAAGTTCTTGTAGTGCAAAGAAGTAAGCAACTCTAGACATAGGAAATTGAAACATATCAAGAGTTATCTTAAATGACATAGATATATAATATATATATATATATATATATATATATATATATATATATTCAATCTTAAACTTATAGAAGTCAACTTATCAGCACAATAATTATCTTCTCTAAAAGTATGAGAACACTTAAATTCTATTTCTTTACAAAACTTCATGCACTTTTTCTATCTTCTTCTAAGAGACCAAAGAACAATTTGTTTAAAAGAAACATTTTACATAACAAGAAAGAGTTACTCTCTAATCAAATACTAACAAACCAAACAACTTCAATAGCAATAACATCTCCCATTATATCAACATACAAGGAGTTTTGAACCCCAATAAAAGAAGATAAGTTCCCAATGTATTCATCCCTACTTCCTTTGACCAAACCAGCACAATACATTGTCCATGTTTATTTTGACCCAACCAACATCAATAAAAGATTTCAAAACCAAAAAATCAACCATATCATTACACATAGTATTCTTGAGGGCATTTCGTGCCAACCTGATAACCAATTTTATTGTTTGAATAAAAATATTTTGTTGAAATCTGGTATAGTTTTTCATCTTCCAAATCATCCAAATGGTTATAACTAATATAATATGTGTCATTAGAGGAGTGTCCGAAGATTTGAAAAAGGTGATTAAATTATCCAAATGCAAGTATTATAATGAAAAAAAATGGTAAATATGCTCCTCTTTTTCCACAAAACCATCCCCTCTATATTGTACGTCCTTATTAAAAGATATTTTTTTGGAATAGCTTCCAAAAAGATCAATGTTTTAGACAAGAAGACCAAATTAATCTTCCCCATCCTTTATAACAAAATTTGCAATAAAAAAAAAACAAAAATTCTTGCAACATTTTGATTTAGAATTCCAAATGCTTCTGGAATCCAATTAAATATGTCATCCAATTATGGCTTAAATACTATTTGGTTCCTATTTTTGTCGAGTTTATTCAATGTTGTCGCAACCAGAATCGTGACGGGACGATGAACTAAAAAAAGAAATGAGTTTTAAAAGAGATTAGGAGTCGCCACCATAGTTATTTCTGGAAAATTATGGAAAACCATAAAATAAAGAAAGTCTGCGAAAAACCATATTTTTTTGGATCCAGGAGTCAGTTACGCGTAAGAAAGGTATTAACACCCTACAACGTCGCCCAAAGGCAGTACCCTTAACTAAACATGCAAAGTTGATGTGGTTTTCAAAACATTAACTTTCCCCAAAAATAATGAGACAAATAATACTAAAAAGAAACAAAAATATTTTTTGATTTTTGGGCCCGACAAAGATTGACCTTGGTCCTACGTATTCTCCTTTAAAGTGAGAAATCAGGATTACATAGTTATTTAAAAGATATTTGGAAAATGATTTGATTTTTTGAAAGTGAACCTGACAAGGACTGACCTTGCTCCTACGTATCTCACAGTGGAGAATCAAGGATCACGAAGTTCTTAAAAAGACTTTTGGTTGGAATTGTTGATATTTTTATATTTTGAAAATTTTATATATTTTTGTGTTTTGAACTATTTGAAAATAAGTGTATCACACGACGCGAACGGTCAGACAAACACTAAAAGAGAAAAAGGAAAAAAAAAGATTATTTTTGGTACTTTTTGAAAATGAGTGTCACACGGTACAGGCGACCAGACATACACAATAAAGTGAAAGAGAACATTTTTTTTTCATTTTTCAGATTTTTCTATTTTTGTAATTTTTTATAATTTCCAAATATTTTTTTAGAAAGAAAGAAAAAACACATGTGTACAAAAGTTGGGACAAAAATAAAATGAAGGTAAAAAATAAAAAAAAATGCATGAAGGGTGTAGACATAAAACACAGTAGGGTGTAATGAGTAAAAATTTGAAAATAGAGTAAAAATACAAGAAGGGTGTAAACTGTGAAAATTAGGCTGCAGCCAACGAACACAGTCAGACCCAAAACAAGACCAACAGAAAACACGGGGTGCGAGATTAACAATTATGGTGGCGCACAAAGTAAAACATGAAACAAGTGTGACAAAGGTGCGAGGTTAGTAAACATCAAGGGGTGCTTGCAACATAAAATAAAAACAGGGGTGCGAGATATAGAAAAAAGGGGTGCGCGAAGTAAAACATGAAACAAGTGTGGCAAGGGTGCGAGATTAGTAAACATCAGGGGGTGCTCACAGCATAAAATTAAAACAGGGGTGCGAGATAAAGAAAAAGGGGGTGCGTAGAGTAAAACATGAAACAAGTGTGGTAGGAGTGCGAGATTAGTAAACATCAGGGGGTACTTGCAGCATAAAATTAAAATAAGGATGTGAGATAAAAAAGGGGTGCGCATAGTAAAAATGAAACAAGTGTGGCAGGGGTGTGAGGTTAGTAAACATCAGGGGATGCTCGCAGCATGAAATTAAAATAGGGGTGCAAGATAAAGAAAAATGGGATGTGTAGAGTAAAATATATTCTAGCCCAAAGTGAAATAATTGAAGGTGCAAGGTACAACTACGGGGGTGCAAGGTGCAAAAAGATGGTAAGCCCATCTTCTTCTTCTAACAAAAATAGAAAATCCTAAGTTATCCCATTCCCTTTCTTCAAATAAAAAAGGTTCTTCTTCAACCTTCACGTCTGGAACCTCTTCCCACGGAGAACCACCCTCTAACGCACCTCCGACAAAATGGCCACCATCTTCGGTCGACCACAGCACAATCGTCGGCAAAGAACGATACAATATGGTGCCTCTCTCACCTTCCCAACACGCGAGCCACCACTACAGCCCCAAGGTCACGACCACACCAGCTTCCCGGTCCGTTAGAGCCACCTGCGACAGCGCTAAACCCTACCAGAACCCTCGCCGGCCTCCGCGGTGCTCCAAGATTCTTGAACCTTTTCTCGCACGAGCCACACCGGGTTCGGAAGCTACACCATCGAGCCTTACTGTCGCACCCCCAACTGTGATCGGAGCCGCTATCACTCAGCTCGAACTCCGACTCGTCGACGGCTTACTGTTTTGATTTTCGGAGTTTGGATTGTTGTGTTTTTGTTCTTGTGGTTGGGCATGATGGTTGTGCAGGGTTTTGAGGAAAGAAATTATGGCTCTTACGATGATGATGGAAACTATTTTGGTGCTTTGTTTTTTATTTTGTCGGGTAGAAGATGTGAGTGATAAGGCGACAAGCACGATCATGAGTGCAGAGGGTATAAACAATATATGAAAAACAAGATGAATGATGCTTAACTAAAGACCAACCCCATACATTCATTCCACTCATATATTAATAAGCACCAGTGTTAAGGAATGACTTAAGAAGTTAAGGGCACTTACCTTGGAAATAAAAGTTAATTCACTAACAACTTCTTTCTTTTCCCGACATGCTTCTTTCTCCTCTTTTGTTTACAGAATCTCCTCCTCTATTCTGTCTCATACTCTCTTCTCCTCTGTAATGAAAAATCCTCTTTTTTTAATAGATTTTCTTCTTTTTATTATGTAATTCCCTTTTTTTGTTTCGCTCATTTCTCTTTTATCCTTTCCAATATCGAGATATGGGATAAGGCTAGCCAGCTACTATACGCAATTCCCGGTACAAAAACAATGATAACAGAGATAGGTATGCTGATAACATAGATCTTACGCCAACCTGTAGTTCTCCTATTTCTCTTTTTTTCTTTTTCCTTCTCTTTTTTTTTTTGTTGTTTTTTTTTCCTTTTGTTTTGTTTTTTTTTCGTTTTTGTTACTAAATTAGAATGAGAGACATAAAACAAAATGGAACTTATAATAAAAGAAAACAAAATAATATAATAATAAAATAATAAAAATAAAAATAAAATAAAATAAAAAGCATAAATAATAAATAAAACAAAACAAAAAAAACATAATTAAATTAAAATAAATAAATAATAATAATAATAAATAAAATAAACATACATATTTATTCTTTCTCAAATTAAAATATATTTTTTTACCTTTTTTATTTTATTAATTATTTATTTATTTTTCTCCATTGAACTTTAATTAATTTGTTTCTATTATTATTTTTATCATTGTTACTCGGACGAAATTGAGTGTTGACAAATGTGATTCTTTTATTTTTGTTCAATAAAATCACAATTTTCATCAATTTTGGTTAATTTTGTCATTTTTGGTAATGATGTTTAAATCGTGAATAGATTGTGAAGGATGTATAACACATGTCAGTTCATGGTTTTTTAGTTTTTAATCTTTTGATTTTTTTTAATTAATTGAATTATTTTTGAATTTCTTTTAATTTTTTTTTACTTTTTAAAATTTTTCTTAATTAAAAAAATTGTTTACATGTCAAGTTAACATCATATCACATAGCAATGTCAGTGTTATGTGTCAGTATCAGTATAATATGTTAGGGGTGGCAATGCGGGCCGGCCCGCCCCGTTTAGGCCCGCATATCGCGGGCTGGCCCGCCCCGCCCCGCACATTTTATGCGGGCCGCATACTCTGGCCCGCCCCGCATACACGTTGGCCCGCGGGCACGCGGGCCGACCCGCTTTTTTTTTTAAATTTATTTATTTATTTATTTATTTTATGATAAAACTTTCAATGTTTAAAAATTGGGAAACTTTAAGAAATTCACAAAATTAAGTAAAGACTTTGGGGAATTAGATGATAAATTGATAATTCAACATTTTCATCATATTCATACTATGACATACACAATGTATTCTTTAAATTTTAGCACATTAAAAATTACATAATACTTGTCTTTTCCAATTATACAAGAATTTGAAATATTAATACAAGAGTCCATAAAAGAAGTAATTAATATACACAAGTACAAGTTTTTTTTTTTTTTAATTTTATGCGGGCTTGCGGGCCGGCCCGCGCGGGCCGCGGACTAGCCCGTGCGGGCCGCGGGCCTATGCGGGCCGAGCCCACGCGGGCCTGCGGGCTCAATATCCTGGCCCGCCCCGCGTTTTTTCTGCGGGCCTGCGGGCCGGGCCCGCGGGCCAGGCCCTAATTGCCATCCCTATAATATGTTATTACGTTATATTTAATTTAGTTTTTATATTTGTTATTTTGATTCAATTCATACTTATATTGTTATTTTGATTCAATTCATACCTATATTGTTATTTTGATTCACTTTAGTTTTCATATTTGTTATTTTGATTTAATTTAGTCTCAATTTTTTTTTAAAATAGAACAATTTTATCCTTTTCAAATTGAAAGAAAATAGAAAGTAAAATATTTAAGCCAAAATTATTATCCAGACTTGAAAAACTTTAGCAAAAAGATTTAACATGTCTTCAAAAAAACTCTTCAATGGTTGAAATACATTAGAAGAATACTGTAAACCATTCTAATAATGATATTACAATCTCCTTCAATTATCTATTTTGATTTTTATTAATGGTGCAATATCATGATAGACTGATAGATTAAAAATACATAAAAAAAATAGATCAAAATATTATAATCCTTTCTATATTACTAATAGTCCAACAAAAGTTTATCTATTACCAATAGCACAAGTATTTTCTAAATATTTCAAACAGAAGAATACTGAAAATAAAAAAAGTATTTAAAAGTGTTTGATATTTATCTTTAAAAAACCTATATCAAAGCCTAATCATTGTAGTTTTAGTCTTTAGAAAAAATATAAATTAACTTTATTCTCAATTTTAATGAAATATTTATTTTCTATTTCAATAATTTACCTTAAAATAAATTACATTCATTATATTTGCAACATATAAGTAACGCAATGATTGAAAGTGATAGCTTTTATGAAAACGAAACTTTAAACTATAACTATTTCGGAGTAAAGAAAATAATTTTTATACTAAATAATTTTTCTAAATATATCTGTAAGTCGGCCAATCAACTACATGGTTCAATCTAACATAAAAATCCATTTCAATGCTTAGGAAAAAATTATAAAAATAAATATACTTAGTTGGTAATTAATAGATAAAAATATATTTTGGAAAACGTAAAAGTAAATAAAAATAGAATATAGTACTAATTTGATCCGAAAAATTGATAACATAGGTTAAATTTGTTGAAACACAAATTAGGTCGCTGGTTGTGCTTCATGAACTTTGTCTCCGGAATTTGTTGTGAATTTCAACAAATTAGAAGACAATGTGCAAGTAAGAATGTGATATTTTATATTTATATCCTGTAATTATCTACTCATGCATGGCAATGACATTCTTATCTCTTAACAATAATTTTAAAAGTTCGAAATACATTAGATTTAAATTACTGGTAATTAAATTTTCTTTATTTTTTAAATATTTTAGTAATTAAAATATCTTAGATACAATTATATTTCAAAAATATTTATTTTAAAAATAAAATTTACAAAAAAGTATTAGCTAAATTTCAAAATTTAAATAGTATATATTAATTTTTTTCCAATTTGTGCATAAAATGTGTATAAATAATAGTGATTATTAGTGAAATTTTAATTTCTTTTTTTTTTAGTAAATTCTAAATTTTATTTCTTAATATTTTTAGATTTCAATGTTTTTTTAATATTTTCATCTGAACAACTTATTTTATTTAAAAAAAAAAATTTATTTTTCCTTTTTTCTTTAATTAGAGTAATTCCTTCTATCAGAGCTAACAACAATTATTTATTTTCAGCAACATAGAGTTAGTATTACCTATGATACATGATACACCAATATTTCAACTTGGGTCACGTATCCGTGTTCGACATGTATCCGTATTCGATATTTAGAATATTTTACCGATACTTATCAATGAAATTTCTACTTTATAAAATCGTAGTAAACTACAAAAAAATATTTGAATAATGACCCATTTTTGTGACAACAAATAATTAGTCACTATATAGTGACCAATTTGGATACCAATTTAAAAACTAAAAATTATTGACAACTAAAATAGTTCTAAAAATTATAATTAGTCTCTAAATTGATAAGTAATATGAATTGTTTCTAAATTGTTCACTAACATTAGCTATCAAGGTTTTGACTATCAAAATAATTGGTTTTTAAATTGGTTACTAACATTAGTTACCAAGGTTTTGGCTACCAAAATAATTGGTCTTTAATTAAAAATTTGGTCTCTAACATAGTTTTTGTTACTAAAATTGGTCATTATTTAAGAATTTTCTTGTAGTAGTACTTTTATGATGACAATACTTTATATTTATTATGTTGACAACTTTAATAATATAGTTTTAATTTGGATTCACATAATTAACAATCATATATTTATTATGTTTTTAAGAACTATTGTACATTTTTTCAATATTCATATATCGCTATTTATTACGTATCATAACCTATTATTTTCAAAATAAACATATCGACGTATCAGATACGTGTTGTATCCGATACACATATCGTATCGGATACACGTATCATATCTATGCATCACAGGTTTAGGGTTTAGGGTTTACCCTTGTGGTACCAACCAATGTCACACTAAACTAGTAAAATAATGGTTAAACTTCTTTCCATATGACACTTTTAATTATGCTAAATATATGACCAACTTTAAAAACTGTATTTTTTTTCAAATTGTTATAAGTATTTAAGTATCTAATATTAATGAAGTTATATAAAAAAAATCAGTTTATAACTTTCTAGTATAAGACAAATATATTGTTATTGTATTCATATCAGTAAGAGTACAACCAAATAAAAGTCAGAAGAATTTGTTGATATTTTTGTCAAGCGCCTCTGAACAAAGTATATTATAGGCCCTTTCCGTAGGATGGACACTATCCCAAAATATATAGTTTGACCTGTTTGAACATATCTTGGAAAGAGCGTTACACATAAAGCCTACTTCAAAATATCCTGTGCCACAACATCCTTTATCTGCTACTTCAAAACCTAAAACACCAAACCAATTCAAATAAATATAAAGTCATAATATCAATATATACTTAGGAACAAAGTAATAAAAAAATAGTTACGTTTGGCGACTTATTTTACTTCATGAGACTTTTTTTTCTTAAAAATTTTCTTAGTTTTAAATGTGATAACACCTACCATTCTAGGAATTAAAATGGTTGTTTACTCAATTTTGGTTTATATAATAGATATAATATGGTAGATGTGTTTGATTACCATATTTAGAGGGGTTTTGAATCATATCCGATAATGGGTTGTAAATATCAAGGTAGACAAGTCTAGCTTCAGGAAAATTTTTCCCAAGAATATCTATTTGGGATGATAGCTTTTTGTTGAACAATATCGCAGCTTGATTTTCAGAATCTGAACATGCTCTCTTAAATCCTCCTCTCATTGTTTTTTGAAAGGGCACACACCCTAGAATTGGCAAACCAACTATTCCAATTCTTCTAGCTCCAAGTCCATAAAGTTCCTGCATTTTATTCATTTAAGATTATGTACCATCTTGCAAAGATGTTTTTAGTAATACAAGTTTTATTAGGAATTAGCTTGGTCAAATTTATCGCAGAGCATCTATTACACAAATAGCGATAATAAAGAAATAGCAAAATTAAGCAGTAGAAGGTAAACACTAGTTAAAGAAGAACAAAGAATCACAAATATGGAATTTAATGTGATTCAATTGAAGTATTAACGAAGTTCAATCTACTTTTATGGAAGAATTCACTAAATCACATATAAATCATAACTAGTTACAACATAAACCTTCACATGAAGATACAAGGGTGCTATTTATAGTGCAAATACTTATAACTTACACACATATACAGATGTCAAAATGAGTTTCAATTTGTGAGCCAATCCGGGTTCAAGCCAGGTTGGATTAAGAAAAATTCAACTTTTTTAAAAGTGGATTGAACTCAACTCGGTTCACTTAACCTACGGGTTCGAGCCGGGTTGAGAGTGGATTGACCCACTTAACCCACCAACATTTTTTTACAATATTTTTTTAATAATTATTTACTACTTCTAATTATATAGGTTCACAATTTTATATTTTTAAATGTTAGAATGTTTCTCAATAATATTTGAATAGTTTGAATGTGTAATTAATTTGATTGTTAAGTTATATATGTTGATACTTTCATCTTTAACTATAATCTTTATGGTAAATTACTTAAGCAACCGTCTAATAAACAATTTTTTCTAAATTAGTATGACAAAAATGTGTAGTCTTTTTATTTATATTTTATTGAATAACATGATAGAAAATGTGTAATATTAGCCATGTTTTCTTGAACTATATAGATACTTTCTTGGAAACAATTCATCATATATTAGTGGTGAGCATGATGAAAACATTGGTTATTGATTTTATTGTGATTGTCATCTCATGGATTGTTTAAAAAATTATTTAAATATTTGAATACTTAAAAATTAATACATAAATAATTCTTTTTTGTTGGTTGATGAGTCAACTCACTTAACCCACCAATCCGTGGTGGGTTGAGGCGGGTTGTAAAATTTCTGACTCACCATAAAGTGAGCCGGGTTGGATTCACTCATTTTCAACTCAGCTTGTGGTGAGCAAACCCGTATGAGCCGGGTTGGCTCATTTTGACATGTCTACACACATAGTCTAACAACAAATACACAAACAATGCTCCTCAAACAAAACAAAATTCTCATACAATGTTTCACTAGACGATTCATGGCTTAGTAGATCCTAAGAGACTAAAAGGTCAACTAAGACCATTTGCCAACATGATAGAAGTTGTATAACACACTAGACAATCTAGCACTATCAAATGATCTAGGAATTTTGGATAAGATTTTACTAATCTTATAAGCAAGAGTTGTTGTATGTCATTCTCAGTCCATTAGAGGCTTAATCACCACTCAACTTGATCAAATCCAAGCAATGAAAAAACTAGTTACCTGGAAAAATCTTCAAAATCATATCAAAGTCATTATAATCTGTTGAGACCTTCATCATTTTCATAGGCCCTCGTACAATATCCTCTCTTACGAAATGTAGCTTAACACCGATGTACTTAGTTCTTTCATGGTATACTTGATTTTTGAACAATTGTATCACACTTCTACTGTTATAGTAGACAATGAAACTATGCACCTTCAATTCCTTTGGTAGACCTTTCAACCATAAGGCTTCATTCACTATTTTTTTTCATGACAATAAACTCTTTTTCAATGATAGAGGAAGTCAATGCCTTATGAAGATTAACCTTCCAACAGATAATCGTGTCATAAGCAGTGAACACAAATCCTATGAGATACTTTCTAATGTTCAAATACCCAACAAAATTTGAGTCAATAAACCTTTCTGCGAGAGTATCTCTAGTAGATCCTCTAGCTCCGCCATAAACTAAAACTCGTCCACGTGATCCCTTCAAATAATGAAGCCTAAACTTAAGAGCTTGTTAATGGGCTCATTTACGATTTGACATAAACTTACTAACAATGCTTACAACATAACTTGTGTCAAGGCATGTGCAAACCATCACATACATAATGGCATTAACAATATTGGCACATAAAAGATTGTCCACATAAAATTATCCCTCAAAAGTCTTAGGATATTGTTCATCACTCATCTTGTAATCAGACGCAAGAGGTGTGGATACAATTTTCAAGTTTGTCATACCAAACTTCTCAAGAAATTTTCTAAGATTGGTCTAACCTCACATAGTCTTATGATCTCAATCCCCAATATCTTTTTAGTAACTTAAAAATCTTTCATTTCAAGCTCGTTGTCCAACTCAATTTTAACCTTCTACACCTGAGGTTTACTATTGCTTGCTATAAGAATGTCACTTATATACAATATAAATAAAATGAACTAATTGTCTACTAGAAACTTGAAATAGATACAAGTGTCAAACTCGATACGTTCAAAACCAATACTTGCAATGAAATCATCAAAGCACTTATTCCATTGTCTTCAAGATTGTTCAACCCATTCAAGGATTTGTTTCACTTATAAACACAATTTTTCTTGCTTCCTACCTCAAATCCTTTTGGTTGTTTCATGCTTTTCTAAGTCTCCATATAGGACGCAATCTTAACATTCATATGTTCCATCTTAAGGTTAAACTTAACAACCATGGATAACAACATCATGATGGATATATGTGCTTTACTACAAGATAGAACACATCATTATAATCAACTCCTTTTGTCTGAGTAAGGCCTCTAGCCACCAATCTTGCCTTGAAATTTTATTGACCAGTTTTCAGTTTACTATCTTTACTATCTTTAGAGCTTTTATTGTTCTCCTCATTCTATATGTGGCAAACATGTAATCATCATATCATTTTTCTACACTAAAAGCTTCTTGTTTATCATATACAAAATTGTCTAACACATGATCTTGTAAGAAATCAAGCACTTCTTACCTCCGAGTTTAATTTTGAAACTTTTGGCTTACAAGCCATTTCAGTTTCATTAAAGATGATGTCTTGACTCAACACCCCTTATCATCTTTAAATGCATATCCCTTCTTCGTTATCTCATAAGGGGATTTAACCTTGTCTTTCAAGCTAGGTACAAACTTAACTTCTTCAAGCACTCTATTAGTTCCACAATGCAAACAAAACTTTTTGGTTCCAACTCCATTTATCTTACAAGAGTACTCATTCTCATCAAGAAGAGCTAAACCCCCTTCAAGTTTAGAGCTATCAAAATGGATAATCCGACCTGACCCGACTCAACCCACCACGAGTTAATGATTTACTGAGCCAACTCAACCCGGCTCACTTTTTAGCGAGCCAAAAAAAATCAAACCCGACCTGACCCTCTATGGGTTTAAGGGTTAAACGGGTTGGTTCACGAGTTCACTTAATTAAAAAAAATACAATTTTTTTATTTATTCTTCATTCAAAACTAAATTATAATTCTAATTAAAATCTAAATAAACTTTAATACAGTCCAAATACAAATCAAAATAAAAAAAAATACACATTATTTATGTGTTGGCTAAAAAAAATAACCTAGCATGACCCAAATGTAAAGCCCAACTTAATAAAAAATACTTGTGTGACCATTTTATCTACGGGTTGGTGAGCCAACCCAGCTCACCACGGGTTCAACCCGGATGAGCCGGGTCAAAAATCAACCCTATTGAAATTTGTAAAAAACTTTTAACCCAACCCGACCCGAACCCGTGGTGAGCCAGGTTGGCTCGTGGGTTTCAACCTATTTTGACACCTCTAATCAAGTTGTTTGCCAAACCTAAACAGTTTGTCAAGGTTATAGTTGTCTTCTAACTCTCTAAACACAACTTTCTAGTGTGTCCTTCCTTATTGCAATGTTAACATCTAATAAATGATGTATTTCCACTATTCTTTGTCTTTGACCTTTGACCTTATTCTGCCTCCTCTATTATCACTGTTAAATAGTCTACCTCGTTGCTATATATAAAGTTTAACGTGGTTCGATTGAAGTATTAACTAACTGCAATCTACATCCACAAAAAAATTCACTAAATCACGTAAAGTACACTAACACAAAATGGGCTTATTACGTCCAACATTTTTAGCTTTTTACGTCTAGTCTAAATCGGACATAGATTCAAGAGACATAAATTTACATTTGGTGACAACATAATAGACGTAAAAATTCATTGTTCTTTAGGCCATCAAGCACACTCGTCGAACAACTATTGACCAACTTTATTGAATATCCTCATTGCAACTCAAACGCGAACCATCACCAGATTTGCAATCGGAATAACTCCTCCATCACACCAACACCCCCCACAAAACCTACCACGCAAGCGATGCTGGAACCCAGCAACAGATATGACATCCACTGAATCTCGTCGTCATCCATGCACCATGCTGGAGACCTTTGAGTTGTACATCAGCATAGCAAATCGAAAAACCGCATCTTTCCCTTTTGCTGAAAAAACGCAAAGAGCAATAGCCAAACATATTTGCATCGTCAAAGCCGTGTGAACCATCGCGTCGAGATCTGCAACACAATGGAGGCCCTCTAAGGTTTGCAATGCTTACGGCGTGTTCGGATGGTGGTTTGCAAGTTCTTCACAAGTTGTGAAGAAGAGAGGGAAAACATAAGTGGCAAGAAGGAGAGTTTGATATTAAAAGAAGAAAAAACAACAGAACAAACACCAATGGAATGGTCGCAGTGGTCATGTGCGTGTTTGTTGGCATTGTTTTGAAGGAGAGAGTGAAAATGAAAGTGACTTGAGGGATTTAGGTTTGACCCCTCTAGATCAGACATAAAATTTGATTTTTACGTCTAATCCTTTTTTGTCATACGTAAATTTACGTCTGACTTCTATCTACTCGACATAAATTTAAGTCTAACCAAATAGGTCAGACGTAAATTTTGACAAATTATTTACAAAAATGTCACCGTGTATTTTTTTGTGTCTGACATTTAATGATCGGACGTAAATCACGTGACATAATAAGTGTATTTTGTGTTAGTGGTACAACTTATGAGTATGACTTTGAGAAAACTTTCATTCAATTACAACTCGGAGGTTAACTCCATATATAGATACAAATATCTTGTTTATAATGTAAACTTTGTTATAACTAACACACATGAAATGCACCAAACAAACAAGGAAGACACCTGAACAATACTTTTCACAACAAAACTAAATAGTCATTTGACGATTTCACCATGTAGACGGTTTTGTGAGACTATCTACAAACATGATATAAACTTTGTAATATATGGGATAGTTTAGCACTGTCTAACTGTCAAGAAACCTTTTAGACAAGATTTTATTAAATCATTCTTCGCAAAATGTAAACTAAATTGCTCATAGGTACTTACTTTTAAGAACTTTGTAGCTTGTGAAGCCATGAAGTCTGTATAAGTTGAAATATTATATTTCAGCCGCCTAAAAGAGTAAGTATTGGTAATGTCATTGCTTCCTGTGCATAAGATGTATATGCTTTTCGATATCATTGTTGTCGTTGTGGTTTCTCCAACCATGTTCTGTATCTTTTTTATGTATTCCCTGAATTTGTCCCGTTGATCTGATAATGATAACACTAACTAACATAACATATGACAACGAAAGAAAATTATAGTTAATGTCTAAGATATGCTGAGAAGAAATGAAAATATATTGTAAGGTTTTAGGTGGGAAATATTATTTACTGCTAGTTCAGAAGTTAGAGGATCATATCCACTAGCACCAGATGCAAAGCTTACACCTCTGAGGAGATCTTCACGTTTCAAATTTGGATCAAGGTACGGTGGCAAAAGCTTCTTAACTTCAAATTTTGCAGCTAATTAAAAAGACCAAAGAAAGAAAAATTGTCAGGGAAATGGATTAGAACAGCATATAATGGTAAAAGAATTCAAGATTAAGAATTTTTGTTTGTACCAATGAAATCTGAAGGGGTTAAACCATTGCTGAACCTCCCAGTTGGTTGATTTCCTGCACCAAAATCTTTACCATATGGTCGAAAATTACATTTGGCTATGGTGTTAATGTAGTTATTGTTACCTGTATCTACTATAGAGTCTCCGAACACAAACAGTGCTGGAACACTTTCATTGTTTGGTAAACTCACAACACTAACAAGAGATGTAATAATAGTTGAAAATGACCAAACAATGACTAGAAACAATTGAGAAGAAAGCACTTCAAAGAAAAACATTGTGTTTCTATGATCATATGGTAAATATTTAGTATTCATTTGATCTTTATTATATTATAATAGTAATCATTTTCAAAAGATAACAAAATATATTTATATTTAATTTACAGAATATGCTACGAAATTGTTTAACTTGAAAAATATAGTATATTTAGTAAATTTAATTTTTAACAAACCTCATCAATATAAAAACTAATTCATTTTAAATATTATCTTTAGAAAAATGTTAGTAATATGTTAATTTAATAACACAACATTTTAAATATTTAATGATTTTATTTAATCTGACTGTATTTTTTATTTGACAACTATAACGTATAGTTCAATATTTTAACAAAATTCATCAATATTAAAATTAATTCATTTTAAATATATATTCTACGTTTAGTAAAATGTTAAAAATGTATTAATTGATAAAAATATTTTATAACACAACATTTTAAATATTTAATGATAGTACATAATCTGACTGTATTTTTTATTTGACAAATATAACATATAATTAGTTCAATATTTTAACAAAATTCACAATATTAAAATTAATTCATTTTAAATATAAATTCTATGTCTCGTAAAATGTTAAAAATGTATTAATTGATAAAAATATTTTTTAGTATTTAATTTGACTGTTTTATTTATTTATTTATTAGATAGCACGTTTACTGCATTTAATTCTTCGAAAATATCAATTGACTAATGTCTCTCTTGCAACTTTATTTTTCCTCCCTAACGTGATCTGATTAAAGATGTTTAAAAAATTCGTAATCGTGGGTATATGTAGATAAAATTCGTAACAGGTAGAAAATGGATATTGTAAATAGATATCCGTGGATAATGGGTATGGGTATTTTTAATACCAGCATATTAACGGGACGGGTACGAGTATCATAGTATCCGTATTAGTAGATATCCTTACTCGCTATACTCTAATTTAAATTGACAAAAAAAAAACATGATTAAAAATATTAACATATTGATTTTGAATGAGTTATTTTTTTTATCAATTAGTTTTAAAAAAATTCATTTCTTTGTAAACTATCATTCAACACCATTTAAATGGATTATTTGATCTTTGTTTAAAATTTATGAATATTATGTATTGTATTTTATTTAAATTTATGATTAAAATATGTTGTTAAATATTTATTTTTATTTTTTTGTAAATATCCGCGGGTACCCGTGGATATCCGTGGATATTAAAAAATTAGGCGGGTACTCCATAACAGATACTCGACGGAGATGGATAAGGGTACGAGACATATATTTATTTAACACATAGAGTACGAGAGAACCGTACCCTACCCGTCCCGATAACATCCTGTGACCTTTCAATTTTTTGTTTTGATTTTGTTTGTTTTGTTCAAGGTAGACATTGGGTATGAAATTTATTTTAGGTCATTTTAAAAATAGAGTCATAAATTCTAGGTATTAAGTTTTGATATTCATCGTTCACATAGAGACAATTTGGTACAATTTTACATTTTTGTCATTTGAATCAATTATAATTATTTTTCTTTTTGTTTTTAATCTATAACAATATAGAAGAAAGATTTATAATTTCAACTCTACCCTTTATAATATAATTATTTATTAAAAATTAATAGTTTATTTTGTATATTTTCGATAAAATATATTATTTTTTCTTTTTTTGTATTTATTATTTTTTCTTCATTCATTTTATTTTATTACTAATAAATATAAATTTATTTTATATATGAACTTAATAATATTATAATATCATCCCAACTAATATAATATTATCAATATTTAAAAAATGTATAATATTATAATATCATTCCAACTAATATAATATTATCAATATTTAAAAAATGTGTCATAATTGTATTTACACCTGTTGTTACTAATATTTTTATGATAAAAAGAAGTCATGTATTAATAGTTTAAAATAAATCAATAAATTTGTTCAATTTTAATGCATGTAGAGAAAGTGCTAAATGTTATTTTGCGACCTTAATTACCATGCAAATCTAGTAGGGAGAGAGAAAAAAAGAAAAGAGGATGATTAAAGAAGTAGATCTTGCATTGTGTTATGCACTATTTATTAATTATTAAGATTTATACTAACAATTATTATAGTGTGTAAATAATCTAAAAGTTATTATACTTATATATGTTCAATATTTTAACAAAACTCATCAATATTAAAATTAATTCATTTTAAATATATATTCTATGTTTAGTAAAATGTAAAAAAATTAGTAATTGATAAAAATATTTTATAACACAACATTTTAAATATTTAATGATTGTATATAATCTGACTGTATGTTTTTATTTGACAAATATAACGTATAATTAGTTCAATATTTTAACAAAATTAATCAATATTAAAATTAATTCATTTCAAATATATATTCTATGTTTCGTAAAATGTTAAAAATGTATTAATTGATAAAAATAATTTTTTAGTATTTAATTATTTTATTTAATTTGACTATTTTTTTATATATTAGATTGAACGTTTACTGCATTTAATTCTTCGAAAATATCAGTTGACTACCGTTTATCTTACAACTTTATTTCCTCCCTAACGTGGTGTTACCTTTCATTTTTTGGTTTTGATTTTGTTTGTTTTGTTCAAGCAGGTGAGGTGGGTATTGGGTATGAAATTTATTTTAGGTCATTTGAAAAATAGAGTCATAAATTCTATGTATTAAGTTTTGATATTCATTGTTCACATGGAGACAATTTGGTATAGGTTTACATTTTTCGTCATTTGAATTAGTTATAATTACTTTTCTTTTTCTTTTTAATCTATAACTATATAAAAGAAACGATTTTTTTTTTTTGGTATTTTATAATTTCAACTCTAACCTTTATAATATAATTATTTATTAAAAATTAATAATTTATTTTACATATTTTTTATAAAAATTTTTATTTTTTTTTATTCATCAACAATTATTTTTTTATCTTCATTTATTTTACTTTAATATTAATAAATATAAATTTATTTTATATATATTAACTTAATAACATTATAATATTAGCTACTAATTAATATTATCTATATTTAAAAAATGTGTCATAGTTATATTTACACCGATTCTTATTAATATTTTTATGATAAAAAGAAGTCGTGTATTAATAGTTTAAAATAATTCAATAAATTTTTCAATTTTAATGCATGTAGAAAGTGTTAAATGTTATTTTGCAACCTTAATTACCATGCAAATCTAGCAGGGAGAGAACAAAGAAAAGAGGATGATAAAAGAAGTAGATCTTACATTGTGTTTTGTACTATTTATTAATTATTAAGATTTATATTAACAATTATTATAATAATTACTATAATGTGTTAATAATCTAAAAGTTTTTATACTTATATTAATACTTATCAATTATTTTTATTAAAACACTTGTTGCGTTTATCTTAACTTTATTTTCATTTTTCACTTTTTTATAATTTAGATGGATTTATTTTTCATTCATTATTGGTGTTTATGTTTATGTAACTAACAATATTACATCTTGGATTAGAGGACTTTCATTTAGAATTCTTGCAAGGAAGAACACTCTTACAAAAGTTTCATTTAAATGGAAAGAAGAACATGAGACTGCTAATTCATGTGAGCTGAAATTGTTGAAACACTTTCCTTGTGACTCTAAATCTTTATGTTCTTTAGGTTGATTTGAAGCGTATTAGTTTTTTTCAAGATTTATTTCTTTCATAAAAATATTAATAAGAATTAAAAAAAAAAATAGTTATAACTATTCCAAATGACGAAAAATAAACGTAAACTTTGTCTCTCTATGTGAACAATGAACATCTAAACCAATACCTAGAGTTTATGACTCTATTTCTCAAATGACCTAAAATAATTCTCTATTGTGAGAGTAACAATAGTCAACTAATCATTTTCGTTAATTCTCTTAACAAACTGATCTTATTAAATTAATTCATGTTAGATATATTATTATACATTTAGTAAAACGTTAAACATGTATTAATTTAATAAAGACAATTTTTTAAAATATTTAATAATTTTATTTAATTCTACTACTTTTTATTTTTAATTTAACATATATAACGTTTAATAAATTTAATCTTTTAACCAGTGACAGATCTTGACAAAAAGTGTTGGAGAGGCAAAAGTAATATAATTTTGAGATCATTAGATTCGATAATTAGTATAATGCTTCAAAAAATGACTTCTCTAACTGAACATTTTTTATGATTAGTATAATACTTCAACATATGTGAATAGGTAGAATCTATCTTGTTTTAGTCAATAATTTCCTTTTCATCACTCTTAAATGATTCATTTATTCTTCCATTCTTTATCAATATACCTTTTTTGTAAATATTACTAAAAAATAATTAATCATAATCTAATAAAAAAATTAAGACATGTAATTATTAAACGAGTCATGGATCATTTGTGCAACATCAGTATCTGTTTTGATTTGAGTCGTGTCATGGATAAGTCTGTTGTTGACAATCTTCATGGGACGAAGGTAGATAATATGAGTTATTAAGAAACGAGTCCCACGATGTGTTTTCTGCATTATTTTTTGTAGAAGGTCATCAAAGGTGAAATTGTGGGGGATTGACATCATAACAGTAGTGTTGGATTAAGTATAGCCCGTAACCATATGGGCTATCTGTGATGTCTGCCCTTCTTAGAGGTCCTCCATAATATAACTTTGCTGGTGAACGCGGAGTAGGGTTTGGGACTATGGAAGAGGATGAGGGAGTTGGTCGTAGAAGAGTAAGTATTTCGTCAACAAACCTTATCAAGGTAACAAACAATTCAATTATTGTGTTAATGGGTAGATGAGACTTACAACGAATGATTTCTGCAACGTCATCGTCTGTTGAGATTTGAATAGCATCATACATAATGGCTCCATCTTCGTTGATTGTGGGTCTTCTGAAATACAACTTATTGATGAATGTCGTGCTTGGAACCCCTACAGTTGAGCACACTTTTTGGGTCAAAATGTTGAGTGTGCAATTCTCTGGTATGCGAAAGAGTTTTGGACTTTCACATTGGAACTTCACACCATCTTCACATTGCATCATTTGACCATTGGAAAACAAGGCTACAAGATAGGAATTTGAATAGTTCTCTTGGGTGTTGATACCAAAGTGTTCCATGTCAAAGAATTGGATGTGTTGATATTTTGATAGTGGTTTGAGTTGGTAGTAGGTTGTTTTGTTATGCAGTAGCAGAGGACACTAAGTTGTTTTTCGAGTTGATGTATTTATAAGGCAAGTAGATGTGGGTCTGGGTATGGATTCAAATAAGGTTGACATGACCTGGTATCCCAATAAAGTGCACACATATTCTCATAGTGTTAGATTGCATGTGATACCATTAATGAATGCACCTCCCAATAAAGTTGACAATTATTGTCATAATTACATGGTCTAATTGAGGCCAATTATTTGAAATATGCATAAGCTTTTACAATGTTTACAGTAAATTTTGTAATTGGCACGAAATCTTAATTGATGTATCTGCCACCTTTAAGAGGAGTAATATACTATATTAGCTTTGGCACCTCCCAATAAAGTTGAGTAGTCTTGTCATTATGAGAAGGTGCAAGTCAGGCCAATTATTTCAAATTTGCGTAAGCTTTTACAGTGGTTAAAGTAAATTTTTTAATTAGCACGCATCCCAATTGATGTATCTACCACATTTAAGAGCATTAATATACTGTATGAGCTTTGGCACCTCCCAATAAAGTTGAGTAGTCTTGTCATAATGAGAAGGTGCAAGTCAGGCCACTTATTTAAAATTTGCGTCAGCTTTTACAGGGGTTACATTAAATTTTTTAACTAGCATGTTATCCCAATTAATGTATCTGCCCCCTTTAAGAGCAGTAATATACTACATCAGCTTTGACACCTCCCAATAAAGTTCAGTAGTCTTGTCATAATGAGAAGGTGCAAGTCAGGCCAATTATTTCAAATTTGCGTTAACTTTTACAGTGGTCAAAGTAAATTGCTTTCTTGACAGGCTATGCAGGTGAAGGTAGTAAGTTCTATTTAAGGTTGTGGTTCCTTAGTTTGAAAGTTGTGGAGTGCTCTAGTATAACAAGTAATAATGGTTTTATTTGAGGAGCTCAATGCATATAATTCCTTTAATGCTACTATTGATTTCGAAGATGGAAGGTTCTCGTTATGTAGAATTCCAAATGGGGTTAGTCTTAACCATATGCGTATCATCATAAGAAGTCATTTGATGGGACCATACCTGTAAGGATTGTGGACGTAGTAAACTGAGTCTTGTTGCGACTGATGCAGACCTTCAAAGAAATTTGGACTTTGGGGATATGTATGCAACCACGGTTGTGCAGAAGGTGGTGTTTTAGCATAAGTTGCAAACATACTTGGTATGCCTAGTTCTGAGTTTGGTGAAACTGAATTCCTTATTCCCTCTATATCTTGTGGTGGAGGAGGAGTGTTTAAGTCATGCGTAGTTTGTGGTGGTGGAGGGACATTTGTCGATGTTGATTGACGATGCATTCTAGGATCATTTAACATTTGTGGAACTGACAAATATAAACATGAGTTTGAAGTATACCATGACATGTATTCCATTGTGTGTTGAAGTGGCCCAAGCATCGGTACTCCAGTCAACGTAAGGTCATGCCGGTTATTCCATACATGTATCCATTGCGCATGTCTAGTAACCCAGTTCTCATCTTGTCGCCCCCTCATGTCTAATTTATGTAAATGATTAAGGTTGTTGGGTTCTTCAGGGATCTCCTGTGATAGGCGAAATTGTAACTTGACCCTATCGGACTGGTGCCATTCGACAATGGCAAAAAAAATTAAACTTGTGCATGACGTCCATATTGCTTGGTCACGATATGCTCCAACATCAATGATAGGGCCCAATCCCTCATAAGGAACCCAAATAAACTACAACAATCATTGAAAATGTCAATCATTAAGTTACAACCATTTATCGGTATACAAATCTAAAATGTTACCTGATTTTGTTGCATGTGATCTATCCTTGTTCGGTATCCGACTACAACATCATTAGAGGGGGACATTTCTGTAGTTCAGTACTTGACCACTGCTCCATTGGCAAACTAGCGAGAATGTTGGTGGAACTCTTGAAATGGGTGCAAGAAAAGGCATGTGAAACCATGCCCATGATTGTAACAACGAAGCACATCCACCCATAGTCCTTGCAGGTGCATCGGTTGCTCTGCACATCTCCTTGTACAAGACAACCAAACACGCTGAATGTAAGACCCCTGAAAATTAATTAATTAAATAAGTAATTAATTAAGTAATGCAGGTGGTGGGAACCTTGATGTCATTAAATGTTAAGTGGTATGACATGGAAAAGTACTAGCTCAACTGGTGAGAGTACTTGGATTGTGTGAGAGGACTTGGGTTCAAGTCTTATGTATGCCATTTATGTGTTGTTTGGGTTATTATTATTTTTTTGATAATATATTTGTGCCTACTGAGTGATAGTATAATCATAGAATTTTGATAATTGTCACTAAATATGAGTTGGTTGAATGATTGTGTAATGAATTGGCATTGGTATGGTCACGGGTTCAAACTTTGATAGACATGAATTAACCCTTATATTAAAAGCAGCTTTGGCTTGAATGTGAAAGGGCAGCGAAAACCTAGAGGGGCAGCCAAGTGGGGCTGAAAAAAAACCAACCCTCAAAGGCTACCATTTTTGTGCAAGGATCCCATGTTAGGGGAAGTTGTGATGACGTGGTGAAGCCACTGTTTCATACTCGCTCAGGCCAGGTGGTTTAGCTTAAGCGAGGCCGATGGACTAGCTTGGGTGAAGACCCTTGGCTTAAGCGAGAATGCTGTGAATTCTATGCTTGTGTGTGCTGTTTGAGCTGGTATGACGGGCGTGAGAGTTAGAGTGCATGCATGGACTCATAATGGTTATGAGTGGGAAAGAAAAGGGAAATTTTATTCTAAATAAATCAATTATTATGAATTGTCGGGTGAGAGTACTTTCATATTTATTTTTACATATGTGCATAGCTCACCCTATCTGTTTGTGTGTGGCAATAATCGGGTAACTTGTTATCCGTGAGCAGATGATGTTTCAGATGGGCCAGGAGATGCCTAGGAGAGGAGAGTGGGAGCAGAGTACAAGAGATTTGTTTATAAAGACATTTATTTAATTTCCTGTAATTTAATTTCAGTTTTTATGGCTTTGGATTTCTAAATTTTAAAGGTGAATTTTTGGATATTTTGAGTAATTATAGTATATTATTAATCTTTAAATTTTTGAAATTTCCCATGTTTCTGGGGAAATGAATTGATAATAAATGAGGTATTATTTATATAAATTGTTATTTTGTTTATTTTTTTTAAGTAATATCTTACCAGGATGTTACACTGAACCCCAACTATATCTACTGGTTCTTCGAAAATTACTCAAGTAGTTCAAGTACATTAAATGTACTTTATTCCCAGTTTTATCGGGCATTAAAACACCACCTATCATTCCTAATATATAGGCCCTAGCATGTGCATGAATGACCTCAATACTAGAATTTTCATCTATAGGCAACAAATTATCCCTTAATCATTTCAGTTTTATCATAAAACCGACAATGGATTCCCCCTTTATTGGTCTTAAACCTAATAAGGTATCACACATCTCCTCCCAATCAACATAGTTTGACCAATGATAGGGGGTCCGTCAACACAAAGAGCCAATTGAAGTGACACATCTTCCAAGGTTATGGTGCATTCTCCAATTGAAAAATGAAATATGTGTGTTTCAGGCCTCCATCTTTCAACCAAGGCAGTGACTAAACCATGGTCAACCTTTAGATGTCGCAATTTAGCCACACAGCCAAACTCTGCTTCTTGTATTACAGGCACAATACTTGGATGAGGTTCAGACATTGAGTGACAGTAAGATGACACAATGTTCCCTTCCGTGTCCTAAACCAAAAAAATAAAAGATGTGATTATTTTTAATAATTACATCTGTAAATTAAAAATTCAATTAACATACCCGAGCAGAAATGTATGTAGCCCTATGTTGTTGTTGTTTCCATAGCAACATCTTGATTAACTTTGCAAATTTGGTGACGATAGCTTGAATTGAAAACAACAACATTCAACACTTATAGACGACTCAACACTTGCCAAAGAAAAAGTTAGCCGTTGGATTACACAAATAAATCACATTCCTTACACGTTTACTGCACAACATGATGGTGACTAAAGCCTGCCGATGTTGGTGACTAAAGCTTGCATGATGGTGACTAAAGCCTGCATGAGGTTGACTAAAGCATGCATGATGGTGACTACACAATGCAAAGACCTTTTCAGAACTATGGCCCAAACAACGAAATATTTGTGAATACCAACATATTTTATTTAATTTTACATAAATTAGGTTCAGAATAGGTGCTCAGTACTAATAAAGGGTCATTAATGTGAATTTGACAAGGGATTAATGTGCAAAGACAATAGGTGCTTAGTTGTAAAATAGGGATGGTGAAGTCAGACCCATCCACACCAATTGCAACAATAATTTCTTCCATCCAGACCTCTATAGGATATAACACAACCTACAGAAAGGCATGGTTGGCGAAACAACAAGCAATTGAAGATGTGTACGGAAACTGGGAACAATCATACAACCGATTGTTGTGCCTACTACAAACCATGCAAACTTATTTGCCTGGATTTGTATACAAGTTGAAAACCAGTCCAATTACAAATGGGGACGACGTCCTACAAAACCAACAACACTTTCGAAGGGTGTTCTGGACATTCAAACCATACATTGATGGCTTCTCATTTTGCAAACCAATAGTCCAAGTCGATGGGACCTTCCTTTACGGAAGGTATAGGGGCACCCTTCTAGTAGCTGTTGCACAAGATGGGAGAAATAACATTTTCCCCATTGCATTTGCTATAGTAGAGGGTGAAATTGCTGAAACTTGATTTTTTTTCCTTAAAAACCTAAGGACACACGACACGCCTCAACAAAATTTATGCTTAATGTTAGACCGTCACAATTCAATCAGTGCAGCATTCAACAGACCCAGTAGTGGCTGGACTCAAGGGAACTGCGTGCAAGTGTTTTGTATTCGACACACTGCACAAAATTTTACAAAAAGATTCAAGAATACAACTCTGAAAAAGGACCTCGTCAACATGGGTAAGTTATTACATGTAAATATGTCTTTTTCATTTTTTTGGCTGTTAATTATTCACACCCAATATTAAATCATAAATTGTTCTTAAAATTATATTTGTAGCGTACGCATTGACGGAGCCACGCTGTAACTACTACTACAACATCATTAGAGAAGACAACCCAGAAGCAGCAACTTGGGTTGACCAAATTCCAAGGGAACAATGGTGTCTTGCATATGATCAAGGAAGAAGGTGGGGTCATGTAACAACAAATCTACCTGAAGCAATAAATTTTGTCCTGAAGAAGACAAGGAATTTGCCAATTTCATCCATAGTATTGGCCACGTACACTAGGTGCAACACATACTTTACCAAAAGAGGTAGACAAATAACTGCAATGCTCAATGCTGATCATGTGTATTCTGAATATGCGACGAACTTCCTACAAGATGCGGACTCTAAGTCCAACATGCACCACGTCGTTGAATTTGATAGAAATACCAAAGATTTAGAGTGGAGGAGATGGTGAATCCTAGAGAGGTTAGTCCGGCAGGAAAATTTGTAGTCAGGTTAGATGAAAGGTGGTGCGATTGTGGAAAGTTTCAAAAACTACATCTACCATGTTCACATGTTTATTGCAGCTTGTAAGCATGCACATCACGACTTTAGCATGTACATAAGTCCACATTACAGGCTGGATGTAATCATCAAAGTATATGACAATTTATTTGGCGAGTTAAGACATGAAGAATATTGGCCACCATACCAAGGGCCACTGGTTTGGCCTCATCCTGCCACAAAAAGGACTGAGAGGGGTCGTTCTAAATCAAGTAGAATTAGGACTGAGATGGACATTAGGGAGGAAGACAATCAAGAAAGTGTTTCTATTGTAGAACTGAAGGACACACAAGAAATCATTGTCCTAATAACCCTACACTTTCATGATCTGCATCAAACCCTACTTTGAATTGTCTTCAATAAATATAAAATTCATTCAATTCAATGACACATCTTTTCTTATTATCTTTTATTCTTACTTATTTTACATAAACCAAAAACATATAAAAAATTAATTTCATATACAATAATGAAATCGTTTTAAATTATTTTAATTATTTCCTTCAAATTCTAAATTAATTTTGACAAATTTACAATTTTTATAATATAAAATTTTTAACAATTATCCAAAATTAAAAGAAGCCTATAATTTCAATTTTTGTTAAGACATATTAAAAAAAATTCATACTTCACAAACAAAATTTAAAATTAAATTCAATTTTATATTTTGAAATTACACATAAAATCACTTACTACACAATACAAATTCATTTTTTTAATTTACAAATTCATAAACACAAAACATTATTCTTTATTTTACTATTTTTTCAAATAACACCTCAAATAACTAATAACACGTTACTAATTCTATTTTTTTTAAAATGTTTTTTACTCTTATCTATTTTTTTAAAAAAATAATTATATCAATTTTAAAATCAACAAATTCAAAAATAAATAAAATTATTTTTTATTTCTAATACCTAATTATACATTAATAATTCTATTTTTTAAAATAATTTATTTAATTATTTTAATTTAAAAATTAATTATATTTATTTTAAGAAAACTTTATCTTTCTATTATTTAAAAAAAATAGTACAGAATCTTTGGAACTGAATTCTGACTGAAATAAAAAAAGAAATATAAATAGAAGTGCAGAATTCGGTTGCACGAAAACCGAATTCTGAACATAAAATAAATTGTGTTAGATTGAAAAAAAATCAATGAAGAAACTCATACATGTATTTCTTTCTTGCTGTTTTTGCAATTTTGGTTTATTAAGTTTAATATTTTGCTTTTTTTCTAGATGTTTCATGTATTGTTCCGACTGTTTTCTGAAAATTTTTATTCTATTTTTCCTTTTTTTAAATCCAGTCATGATTTAACCGGATAAACTCACCGAATAAAATCGAATTCGTAATTAACCGACATAGTAACCAGTAAAAATGGATTTTAAAATATAAAATATAAATTATGCTGAATCAAACAGGTTAAACCCGACCCCAATCCAATCTTACCAATAAACTGCCATCCACGATCATAGCATACTGCTAAATATTCACAAAGTCCGAAATTAAGTTACCCAATAAAGACAATATGCATGGGGAGGTATCACGCTGTTATTGAGACTAACATAATAGAAGTTGTCCAAGCCCGTGGAAAATAATTGTAAAGGACATTAATGTCAACTTAAAAAGTAAGTAAATGTTAAATAAAATATTAATTACATACTTAAAATTTATGATAGAAGTATCATAATATTAATATAGAACACATACGATTGGCCTGAGTGCAGCAAATGTTACAATTGGCTAGGAGTTCACCCAGTTCTTCCTAGCGAAATTACTTCTGTGACACCATTTTGCTTCTTTAAGATGCTTCGCTATTTTAGTATAGAACATAATTATTTTAAACAGTAGAAAACTAAAAGATTCCGCGAACAACTATGATTTGACATTGATATTTCTCGGACACTCTTCTCTTTGATGTTCCAGTGTTATTCTTATACAGTGTTGTTGACTTGCAGTAAACCCCTCCTTGTACGATGGAGAAGATTCAGCACAGTGAGGTGGAAGTGAAGGGACTGAAGCTGCATGTGGTAGAGGTTGGAACTGGTACGCTAATTCCTTCAAAACCCTCTTCGAATACTATCTAATTCTCATTTGCATCTTCTTCATGTTAATAATTTTTGTGTATGTGAAGGGTCCAAGGCAGTGCTATTCTTACATGGATTCCCAGAGATCTGGTACACATGGAGGCACCAGATGATTGCTGTGGCAAACGCTGGCTATAGGGCTATTGCTTTTGATTTCAGAGGGTATGGGCTCTCTGAGCAACCAGCTGAGCCAGAAAAGGAAACCATGTATGACCTAATTGATGAAATAGTGGGTCTTTTGGATGCCTTAAACATAACCAAGGTAAGGAGATCAAGAATTTGGATTCCACTGCTTATGGTTTATCTGTTTTGATCTGTTTTGATGGTGATTTTGAAGTGTTAAAATATTAAAAGATTTTTAAAGTATTAACATAATGTATTTTTACTAGGATCAAAACATTCGATAGGAATCTGGATTCCAAGATAAATGTATCACACATGTTTTAAGAATATTTGTCAGTTTGTGCGTATAAAGTAAACCATTATGTAATGCATAGCTAGAATTTCTATATCAGAGTTGTAATCTTCAATAAGCAGCCACAAAATAGATAAGGAAGTACAATAATAGCGCACACAAAAACTAGGAGATGGTTTGTTTCTTCCACTAGTGTTGTACTATCTAGAACTTTCGCACATCGTAGGAATGAACAAATTTTATTTAAAATAAATTTTAGTGCCAGAAAAACTAATATGTGACTTGATTTTAAGTATATGAACCTTATCGACAGATCTTCGATCACAAAGTTTGGATTCCATAACTTATTTATTTGTAAGTGGTCTGAGTCTCATTTCTCGTGATGTCTCTAAATTCATGTTTTTTTCTAAGGGTGTCATAAGAGGATCTATTAGATTTTGTCCTTCCTTAACATAATCAATGGAAATTGTTCCACGCTTTAATATATGCTTTATCAAATTATGTCTTAATCATACATATTTATTCTTTCCATCGTAAGTTTTTATTTTTAGTTATGACAATCACAATGTATTGATATAGATAAGATTGGTTTCATTCCTACTATAATGTTTGTTAAAATGTTTTTCAACCACTAGGCTTCACTTCGAGTCATTTCACAAACAATAAACTTTGATTCCATTGTTGATCTTGCTAGTTTGAAGTCTTGATAGTCAAACTTCCTAAGTTTCTTAGTATATTGTTCTTAGGATAGTGATATATTATCTCTCTTCCTTATGACTTTAACTCCTAAAATCACATTTTCTTCACCCATGTCTTTTATTTTAAACTTAGATCCCAAAACGAACTTTGTTATAGAAACTATATCATTGCATGTACATAGCATGTCATCCACATATAAACATATAATAGCATATTTACCATTTTCAAATTTAGTGTACTCACAATTATTAACATTATTAGTTGAAAAATCATCACAAAGTAAAACACTATCAAGTTTTTCATGCTATTGTTTTAGTATCTATTTCAGTCTATATATAGATTTTAAAAGTCTGCATACTTTGTTTTTCTGACCATGAACTACATATCCTTAAGGTTGAGTCATATAAATTTTCTACTCTAGTTTACTATTCGAAAAGGCCATCTTAACATCCATTTGATGAATAACTAATTTATGGATAGATGTTAAAGCTAGTAACATTCAATAGAGGAAATTCTAGTCATTGGGATAAAAGTATCGAAGTAATATATGTTAGGTTTTTGAGTAAAATCTTTTGCTAATAATCTTGTCTTATATTTTTTAATAGATCCATCAGGATGATACTTTCTCTTAAAGATCTACTTACAACCATTGAATTTTCTCCTTTAGGAAAATCTACTAGAATCATGTATTACTTTTTTTATTGAGTCAATTTCAATCTTAATGGCCTTATCCAAATGTTTTGCATCAAGAACACTAGTAGCTTATAAAAGATAGTTGCATCATTTTCAACTAGATAAGTGTAACAATCATCTCCAAAGAAAGTTTCCTTTCTCTGTCTTTTACTTTTCCTCAAATCCTCACACATGGCATCACCATTAATATCTATTCAAATGTCTCACTAACCTTTAAAGGAATAACATGTTCAAAGAACTCCACATTTTTTTTTTCTACTATAGTATTATGTTCGATTACATCACTTCTAAGAAAATGAAAACTATAGGCAACATTGTGTTTTGTATAGCCTAAAAACATACAATCAAAAACTTTAGAACCTATTTTTCTTTTCCTAGGATGAGGTAACATTTTAGCTAGACACCTCCACACTCTTGGGTATTTAAGGTTACGTTGATAAGCTTTCAACAACTCATTGGGTATTTTACTAGTTTTCTTATATGGTATCTCATTTTATTAAAAAACATGTCATAAGAAGTGCTTCTCCTCAAAGATTATCAAAGCAATACTCATTGAACAAATCTAAGAAAAGTGTGACGATATACCTTATTTGTATGAGCCTAATCATCAATGTGTTTTACAGGTGTCCAGAGTCGAGTTTGGAAGTGGTAAGAGTGAAATCAACCCTATACATGTCTAGTAAAGTAGACACACGTTCCTACTAGCATTGAAAGTTTTGACCAATGAAAACTTAAATTTTCAAAATTTCTAGGAGTGCTTTCTCAAAGACATTCTATGTTTCCGAAATGTTGTTTGGCTTCTCCGATATAGAGTTGTTGTTGATGTCCATGCCAACAACTATAAGTCCTCAAGATTGTTGTAAGAAAGGTGACAAGAACACAGACAAGATGGGTTTCCTAAGGCGTGGGTGATTACTACCCTTAAGAATTTATATATGTTGTGCAAGTTTTCTAGTATACAATAAGAACTTCTCAGGTAACACCGAGGAACTCAGAATTAGTAACAAACTCTAAAGAACAAGGTACCCAAGATTATAAAAGGTGAGGAGAAGTGAGAAAAAGATATGAGAATGTGCGAAGGTGTGTGTTTTGGAGGAGAAGAAAGTGATCTATGTATAAGGAGGAGAGGTGTTCCTCCTGGTTCCTATGCTACCCAAAACCACCGTCTCCCCAAAGGCTACTACTTTAATAGGTGGCAAGTACGAATTCAATATGGCATCATAATTTTTATAATCCTTCCAATTTTAAATATTAGTTAGTAGTCACTCACTAATTTCGATTTACAGGAGCCTGGGAGAGCAGGAGCGGATTTTGGCCGGTTTCCTGTGAAATCAGTGATAAGGAACATCTACACTCTCTTCTCTAAAAGTGAGGTTCCAATAGCAGCTGATGATCAAGAAATCATGGACTTGTTTGACCCGTCTACCCCTCTACCACCATGGTTCTCTGAGGAAGACCTTTCAACCTATGCATCTTTATATGAAAAATCTGGATTCAGATACGCATTGCAGGTTCCTTACAGGTAAACACAACATATTCCCATTTTCCTTCCTTCTTTCAAAACTGCAAAGGTGTAAATTGTAATTCATTGTAAAGTGAAACTGTAATGCTACTCTAGATATCTTTCTCAACTACAATTATTTATACAAGATCTTTATTTTCCTAGTTACTTGAAAACATAAAATGTTATTTATAAACATCAGATTTCAGTAACATTGAATTTGGACAATTTTATGCAGGAGTCTCAATGTGGAAACGGGCTCAAGGGACGTGAAGGTTACAAATCCAGCACTTCTCATCATGGGTGAGAAAGATTATGTTTTCAAGTTTCCAGGTACGGAGGACTATATCCGAAGTGGGGCAGTGAAAAATGCTGCGCTGGACTTGGAAATCACATATATTCCGGAGGGAAGCCATTTTGTGCATGAACAAATTCCAGACAAGGTGAACCAGCTCATCATTGAGTTCATTGACAAACAAAGTATCTGAATCTGTTCTACGGCCAAAAACATGTTTCCATTAAGATTTGTGTAATTTGTAGTCTGCTTAATCCAACGCACGCTATAATATCTGGATCTGATACCTCCAGTTCATGAAGAAGGGTATAAAGAGATAATAAAGAACTTAGAGTCATTTATCAGTTTCAGGCCCAACCTAAACTTATTAACCTCTGGAAACTCTTCAGTAAGCTTGCAAAACTTTAAGTACCACCAAAGACAAAATATGAAAAAAAAAATTCAAAAATAAAGGAAAAAAAACACATCTATAGTACGATAGTATCATAAATACTCGTCTGAAATAGTCAAATTCTGCCATGTAATGAACAACAAAATGGACATCTAGATGTCACACTGTTACCGAGATTGTAAAATCATGAATGGAGAGTCGTTGCTATACAACTTTTTTGTTTACTAACCTATCACGTGATCTTATATTCGACACTTCGTTGTGTTCCTTTTACTTTCATCCATTTCCTCACTCTTTCACTATATTTCTGAGACATCTTTCCGTTGATGTTCCACTGTGTTTCTCAGACAGTGCCGTTGACTTGCAGTAAGCCCCTCCTTGTATGATGGCGAAGATCCAGCACAATGAGGTGGAAGGGAAGGGAAGGGACTGAAGCTGCACGTGGCTGAGTTTGGAACGGGTAAGCTAATTCCTTCAACGCCCTCTTCGAATACTGTCTAATAGTCATTTGCATCTTCTTCATATTAATCAGTTTTGTGTTTGTGAAGGCTCCAAGGCAATGGATTCCTAGAGATCTGGTAGACATGGAGGCACCAGATGATTGTTGTGGCAAACGCTGGTTATTGGGCTATCTATTACTTTTGATTTTAGAGGTTATGACTCTCTGAGGAACCAGCAGGAGCCAGAAAAGGAAACCATGTTTGATTTAGTTCATGAAATTGTGGGTCTTTTGGACGCTTTAAGCATCACCAAGGTAAGGAGATAGAAGTGTCACACATGTTAGACTTTGTTTAATAGAAATGAAAAGTTGTCGAAAGGAAATTACAGGGAATACACATCCTTTTAATAAAAAGAAATTCCCTTTTATCATTCACATATAAAAAATTAGGAGAGAAAAATAATTGTGAACCCACACTAAAATTTGTTCTGACTCGTACAAATAAATAACACCCCTAAATAGCATTTTCCCTCCTCCTTTCCCGCTTTATGTTAAAATTTATTTATTTCACTACATCAAGAACATTATGAAAGTAAGAGCATCAACCTATTTTCTTCCCATCAGTACCAAACAGAAGGATAAAAGAAACAAAAAAGCACTGTCTCGTTTAAGCAAGTCAACAAAATCAATCCAAACCAATTCATAAATGAAAAATAGGCAGACAAGAAAAACTCAGTGTGAACAATGGAGATCTAATAAGCTGAATTCAAAGACCAGAGAAAATGCAAAAACCTTTTACTTTAGCAATAGTGAAATTTGAACCCAGAAAATTGACACATTGACTGAATCTAATCAATCCCATGAATTTTCTAAACAGGAATGACAACTTCTACAATTATTACAAGCATCTCATGAGGAAGCATCGGAAGCATAGTGAATGTTGTATGTACTACTACTACCTTCTGCGCTTCAGGGGTCCAGTCTTATAGCCACTCTTGGTTGGCTTGCCCCAAGGAGTGCGAGATCCTTTCCCCCATTTTCCACTACTCTTGCTTTTACCCTCTCCTCCCCCATGAGGATGATCTACGGGATTCATAGCCACTCCTCGAACAACAGGTCTTCGACCAAGCCATCGGCTGTGTCCGGCCTTCCTAAGCTTGCGATCCCCATGGCTTGGATTAGACACAACACCAATGGTGGCCCTACACCGAGAGTCAATTAACTTTTTAACACCTGAGGGCATCTGGATTAAACAGTATGCTGATGTGGGCTCCTTCAAGATCTTTGCACTAGTTCCTGCAGCTCGGACAAGCTTGCCACCTTGCCCTGGGTTCAATTCAATGTTGTGAATGATTGTTCCAATTCGCATTGCAGACAATGGCATGCAACTTCCAATTCGTGAGTTTATGTCAGAATACATCATTTGATTCATCATACTCTCTCGTGTTCTTTGGGAACTGGTGTTTGTCACCTCTGTGGAAAGGCAGGACAACAATTACACGTAACTAAATGATAGAGAAAGAAGCAACAAAGGCAGCATAGAAGCCATGATTTCAATTTTGGATTTAGCAGGTCTAAGATATCATTTAACCCATAGAAAAAATAAAATGTACAAATTTCCCAGCCCATGTTCCGTTTTCTTTAATTTTAAAACGCAACCCATATGAATTTTCATTGGTTACTCTTCGAACAAGTGTACCTAATGCTCTACCTAAAACAACAGTATTTTGCAGTAGAGCATGAGCAAGGCTATCACTTGACTTGACAGTGTTTATACAAGATAAATGATTTCTTAAGCAACCATTAAACTGCATTGAAACGAATACGGCTTTATTAGTATGCTTAACCTAAAACAACATTATTTTGCAGTAGAGCATGAACAAATTTCTTAAGCAACCACTAAACAGCATTGAACCGAATACGGCTTTATTAGTACAAGGATAAGGTGTAAAGCAATCAAGTCATTTGTGCAAAGCTATGTGTAACTAAACTGAAGCAGTCACAAAAAGAAACCCCAAAGCAACGGAGACTTTTTCATTATTTTCCCCATCTTGCTCCATTTGTACAAAATACTACGAAACAAATGTTCTTATCGCTGAGAATTAAAGGAGAAATGAATGTACCAGAAGAGAATCCACGAAGAGTATTGGCAAACAAGTTCAGTGATGAAGCTGCGCGACTTCTCCACAGTGACACAGCCATTTCAAAAATGCAATGCCTACAAATTCAGTGTCCATTTGTTTATGCTTACAAATATTGATTGTCAATTATGTAAAGCAAAATTGACATTTATAAAGGTTTTATGTTAAGCAGAAGTTTAGATTTGGTTATAATCACATAAAAAAAACCTTGAAAAGTGATTTTACAAGGATATCATTTCTCAAGAAACAAGTTTGGATTAAAAAATGTGTTCTTTTGATTCAGTTGTGTAATGAAAAACAGTTGGCGTACTAAAGCACCATACTACCAAAAACTCGAATATCAAATAAAGTGGGGATTTCAGGTGAACAAGAAGATACAAATGCTACCAGTAATCAAGTACAGACAATTTTCAGTTTCATCAGATAATATATAAGATGACACATTAGAAAAAAAAAAAACTCTACATGTACAACGAAACAGGTATTCAAACAAAGGAATTTGGCAAAATCGTGCAATGAGTGAAAGTAGAGTGGGCTTTACGAGCTTACCTGGAAAGGAGGCGATATGTTTCTATAACGAATGAGAAATTTGTGACCAAGAAGAATGACGAACCAGCTGTGTCAATCTAGGTTTTTTACTATTGGGGAAGATGAAGAACTTTTACGAGGCTCCGTTTACATCTATATCGACCCGGTCCGAACCGAAGTTCTTGTTCCCTAACAAGTCTTTTAGGGATTAAAGTGGAGTTAATTGTAGAAAAGAAAAAATGTTATGAAAAATTATAAAAAGTAAAGGATATATTCCCAGCGTTTCTCTAATTTTAGATTTATAAGATTACAAAAGGGATCTTCTGTTAACTGAGCCCTGTGTATGTCCCGGGTTGTCTATTGTTTGATTCATTATATGGGAGAAGGGTCGCTTATATAGGCTTTTTCCCTCAGATATAGAGAGGTTTATAATTTATTTAATTTTTTTTAAATAGATTGATTACGATATTCTTGTCCTTTGAAATTAAAAACAACAAAATGGTATTTAAAAATTGATAATCCTTTTTAATTAAGATTCAATTAGTTAGTATATTAAGATTAATGCCTAGTTTAGTTGGTAACATTATATTTGTCTTAAATTGTTAACATTAATGAAAAAAAAAATAAAGTATTGTTTAGTTTTAGTTTCATTCATATTTCGCATGATTAATTAATATGTTTATTACATTAATTTTATCGATTATTAGTAAAACATATGAGCTTAACACATACGTGTATTTTCCTTTTTATATCACAAGTAATTAATTTAATTTAAGAAATAATAATTACTTATGAGGATAAAATAATAAGATAATTATTTTAATTTAAAACATAGTTAAATTTAAATAACAATCATTTAAAAAATACAAAAAACAAATAAAAATAGTAAAATAATTATTTTAATTTAAAAATCATTAATTTTTAAAATTAAAAAAAAAATGTTTACCAAAAAGAAAGAACCTTCACTTATGTATATATGCAAGTAAAAGTAAAAAATAAAGGTTTTCAACATGTTTGAGGTTAGCCTTTCAAAAATCATAAATATTAATGTATGTTGTTTAGTGTTTATTACAGCTAGAAAAAATGTCCACAATTAAGTATATTTTTATAAAATTAAATAATAAAAAAGACAGTATGGTTGTTCTTAAAAAAATAATAAATTTTAATTTTAACAAAAATTTTATAATAAAGAAGTGAGAAATTATCAAAAAGTGTGTACTTTTTATCTTTATTTTCGTTATAAAATGTCAAATTGTTTTTCTAATTTTGTTTTAGTCTCAATTTGATATCGAATTTTGAAAAATTAATACAATTTGCTCCTTTTTGGTAAATTTCTTAAAATAGATCAACGATTTTTCATCAAAATTAAAATTATTAATAAGGATGAAGTTTCGATCGCAAGTTGGTTGGGTGTCATCATTAAGACCAATCATAATGCATCTAAGATATTGTTCGTTTTGGAGTGTGAAACTCTATCACAGTTTTGTCTTTAAAAGGCGCTTTAAGGGTGGAAGGAGGAAGGGACAATTAAATAGCCTTAGGCCTCGACTCTTAAGCTATGTGGGACTATTGAGTGTGGTAGGAACATCCATTCGAGGTCTAAGGGGAATGATAGATCATCCCTAATGGAGAGCTTAAGGGACTGATGGTTCATTGTAGAACCTCGTTATCGGCCCCACGATAGGTGCTAATGTTCTGATCCCAAGTCTGTCGAGTGACATTGTTAGGGTCAATCATCATGCATCCAAGGTATTGTTTGTTTTGGAGTGTGAAACTCCTGTTGGAAAAAATGCATCATCAATTAAGAACATTACCGTCTTTACCTCTAAGCATCACCCTATTAACATAGAAATAAGATAAAAACAAGGAACACAAGAATATACCGTGAAAACTCCAAATATGGAAAAAAAAAATGACGATTGTTGTCTCATGACAACCAGAAAATAACACTTTGTCAAAATTTGTATAACACATAGATTGTCCTCTCATGCCCTTTGACCCCAAGTACACCACACTTTCCAAAGCAAGAATTTAACCCAACCTCACAACACTATACTACAAGAGTATAAGAAATAGGAAAAGTCAAATACAAGCTTAAAATGTCTTTGACTGGGGCAAGAAACACCATGGACGTATAGTTCATTATACAGTCACAAACACCCATTCCCTAGCTAATCATAGGCGATGTGGGACTTTTCAAAACGTATTATTTTCATCAGCCCAACAGCTTTGTCAAGGTTTGTCTTTAAAAGACACCTCAAAGGGTGGAAGGAAGAAGGAGTATTTAAACTGCATTGACCTTGATTTCCAAGCAATGTGAGACTGTCGATTGTGGTAGGAACATAAGCCCCTAGTCAAGGTCTAACGGGATTGATGGATCATCCCCAATGGAGGGCTTAAGGGGACCACGATTGTGGTAGGAACATAAGCCCCCAGTTGAGGTCTAACGGGATTGATGGATCATCCCCAATGGAGGGCTTAAGGGGTCCACTAGTTCGTTTGATAAACTCGTTATCGACCCCACAGTGGACGCGAATGTTTTGATCCCAAGTCCATCTAGTGACATCCTTTAGGTCAATTGTCATGCATATGTGGTATTGTTCGTTTTGGAACGTGGAGCTCCATCGCGAATTTGTCATTAAAAGGCGCCTTAGGGAGTGAAAGGAGGAAAAAGTATTTAAACCGCCTTAGACCTCGACTTTTAGACGATGTGAGACTATTTGATGTGGTAGGAACATAAGCCCCCAATCGAAATCTAATGTGAATGATAGATCATTCCTAAGGGAGAGCATAAGGGAACTGATGGTTCGTCTTAGAACCTCGTTATCGACCTTACGGTGGGTGCCAATGTTCTGATCCCAAGTCCACTGAGTGACATCATTAAGGTCAATCACCATGCATCTAAGGTATTGTTCATTTTGGAACGTGGAACTTCATCACAATTTTATCTTTAAAAGGCGCCTCAAATGGTGGAAGGAGGAAACAAGTATGTAAAAATACCTTAAGCCTCGACTCTTAAGTGATGTGGAACTATTAGGCGTAGTAGGAACAATTTTTATATAAATATATCATTGGAGCTTCGTCACATATTTGTTCTTAAAAGGTACCTAAGAGAGTGGGAGGAAGAAGACGTATTCAAAACTGCCTTAAGCTACAACTCTTAAACGATATGGAATTATCGGGGATGGTAAGAACAATTTTTATATAAATATACTTAATTATAGACAAGTTTTTTAGGAGTAATGTAAATATAATTCACATAATATCAAGAGTTAATGAATATATATTTTTATTTTAATATAATATAAAATTTAAACTCATAATTAAATTCTTAATATTTTTTACTTCAATAGAATTTATAGGATTTAAAATCATAAATAAATATTAAAACACTATTCAATAATTTATCTCTAAAATTGTTAGGAAATACATTGTTAATGATTAAACCTATTCATACAATCACTAGTGTAGAAATAATCATTAACGACTCCTAACCACAACGGCTATAGTACAGACGTAGCGGAAAGAAGTGCGGTGGCATTATGGTAATTATAAGCTCAAAATTAACAACGGTTTTACTAAGACCCGTCGCTAATTTTCATTACAGTTGTCATTGGCAACTGCTTGTTGTATTAGCTTTATGGTTTTGCTCTTGTCATAGACTTCCTAACCCCTTATATGAAGAACATAAGTGATACGTAAGTCTTTTTCAATAAATGTCTTCATTTATACTTTAATCTTGAATATATAATGTCATGTTTTCTAACATTGATAATTTTAACTTTAGTGCTTTTAATGGATAAAGTATATAGAGTGGTAGATCGACTACCAATACTAAAAGGGTCACTTGGATTTCCCTTTGGGTACTTATACGCTATCTATCATTCATTTACTTTAGTATTGTCATGTGTATTTATAACTAAATACAATTACTATAAGTGTAGTGTAATAAACAAACTGAGAGCTTTGAGTGTGGCTATTATGTGATGCAATGGATGACAACAATTGTTTAGGGCAATTATGAAATTGGTTGGGATGCGGTAATATACTAACTTATTTCATGTACTAATTTTAACTTGAACTGATTTACATATGTATTGCTTTAACTTTTCCTACACTTTTGCAAAAATTCAATGACCCAAGTCCGATGGGTTCATGAGCAATAATTTATGTTCAAAAAGTGTAGGCAAAGTATTTTCTATCTAGAGTTAGTAAGAGTTAGCTTTAGTCAGACTTAGATTTTTAGGCTTATTATGTCATATAAGTTATTTGTAACATTGTTTAAACTGTTTGGATTGGAACTCTGTTGGCATTGTTGGAACTCTATTTGGATTCGAATTTTGTTGAATGTTTTTTGAATTACAGGTTCAGGTTAAGACATAAATCAAATTTGCCTTTAAAAAAAACTATAATTAATGACGATTATAACATAAATCGTCGTTAATTTGAAATACATCTACAACGATTTTGATTATAACCATCGTCATTAGTGGTCAAAAGTTCTGTTTCAGTTGCAAGTACATAGTGTGTTCAATGACGACTTTTGAAACGTCGTGGTATATTCTAAAATTGACTATGAGTTTTTTGAACCGTTGTTATTTTAAGTTACTTTTAATGACGATTTTAACTTCATGAAACCGTCTTCATATGCTTTAAATAGGCACCGAGTCGTTAATAGCATCTGCTACCTTACTGAATATAAAAAAAAGGTTAAAATACTCAGTTGGTCCTCGTTTTTGTTGCAGAATCTCAATTTGGTCCTCATATTTTTATTAGTCTCAATAAGGTCCTCATTTTTGTAAATTAGTATCAATTAGGTCATTTCCGTTAGTAGATAACTAACACCGTTAAGTAGGTGTCACGTGTCAGCTCCTCGTTTTTTTGATTTTTTTTAATTTTTTTTTAATTTTTTTTTAATTTTTTTAATTTTTTTTTAATTTTTTTAATTTTTTTAAAAAATATTTATGCCACGTGTCACTTTTGTAGTGTGCCACGTGTCAATCTAATATGGTGACACGTGTCAAATTAATGTATGAATCTCAATTTGGTCCTCATATTTGTTAA
>Ga0214544_1001527_pt1 | contig 48319 bp, 47 predicted proteins | sample CNSS3metaG_FD_160074 | JGI IMG/M metagenome (GOLD analysis project Ga0214544, IMG submission 160074) | Root nodule microbial communities from cowpea collected in UCLA plant growth center, Los Angeles, California, USA - CNSS3 | ecosystem: Host-associated > Plants > Roots > Nodule | place: USA...
GCGACGACGGCCATTCGGCGCCATGAGCGCCGTGCTTCGGTGTCGCGGACCGGTCAGCAGCTCGATGTCCTGCGGATGAGCGATTTCAATCGCTTGAGCAGGGGATGGTGCCCAGGAAAGGATTGGAGACCGATCCATCAAAGCTTAGCAAAACCAATCGCTTACCTTTGCCCCAAGTCCGGCGCTTGTACCACTAAACTGTGCTCGTGTCGATCCTGCCAAAAATGCCCACGCACTGCGCGCGCAGCGAGACGAGCCTGAAGAGCGCCTTGGGACATTCTGGCATGACAACGCTCGGCTCCCTTCGTTTGGTCTGCGGTCGCGCCCGCACCCTTCAGGGTGTCGACAATCCACTTGGAACCTACCATGGAAGTCGACCGACATCTTTGCCCTCCAACTTTCTTATGTTCCTCCGGCACCGGCGCATCTCGGGGGGCGTGGCGCCGAGGCCCATCGAGCACGAGGCCGAAGTTCGAATTCGCTGCGGTGCGACGCGCCGCCAGATTGTCCACTCCGATGAGCGCCAATCCCGGTCCGTCATCCGAGCGCTTCGTGCCCTCAACGAATTTGCTTTCGATGATCCTGGTGCCGAAGCCACGCTTCTCCACCCACAGCGCCGCGCTGGCGGCCCTTCTTGCGACCGGTCCGGATCGGCTTGATTAGAACCTGGTGAAGAGATTGCCGAACTCCGGCTTGTCCGCGTTCTGGAGAAACAGAGAGCCAGGCCGGGATCGGCGGGAGAAGTCCTGCGTCCAGAGCGCGGCTTGCCCAAGATTGCCGAGCCCGAGCGCCAGAAGCGTCGTCGAGATTCTTCTCGCTGACAACCGAAGAACCAACGCGACTTATGATGCGGGCGATCAAGGTACCGCTGAAGGCGACGCTGCAGGATGTCACCCATCTCGACCGCGACGGCCCGTCGTTGCGAAGTCCGTCGCAAACCCGCGGTTGGAGCAGGCACTTTGGTTCGACTTCGAGAAAACCGATTCAACCTCACCCCAAATATCACTAGAAAGCGAGCGAATTGACATTCGCACGCAAATATGCTGCCTTAGCGGCTAAATTTTCCGGAGGTGCGCCATGTCGGACGACAAAGGTATCTCGCCGAAAGCAAAAGAGCTCATGGAAAGGAAAATGAAACTGGTGACGCAGATCAGAGATCTGCAGCACCAGCTCAGCCGTGTCCATGATGAGATGGCCAAAGAAGGAGCCATCAAGCTTATGGAGCTGTGCTGGTAGCTCCAAGGCAGAGCTAAGTGCGTCATGCAGTTCCAGCTTCGACTCTAAAGGTCGCGAGGCGTAGTCAATCCGCTCCGCTGTTCTCGATTGATGGCGATCCGGTATGGCCGGTCGCAAACGAGGCAGAGTTTTCTCTACTATCCAGGTTTGCCGACAAATTCGGAGGCTTTGTCGCAGAAGCCTCCGAATTGAGGGCAGAGGTTAACAGCGCATCTAAGGGGGTGGTACTGGTTCTGGACCCCCATCTTGAGGACGACGCACGCTTATACGCGCATCTCACTTCACGATACACGAGATTGGCGACCGGCTCGGCCGATCGAGATGCTGGTTTAAAGCTTGCGGACGACGGCAGTCTTGATCTCTCTGATGTAGAGATCTTGTTCCTAGCCCCGGCCCAGCTTACAATCGATTTCCTTCGCGAGCTCTATGCAAGCTCCCGACGATTTGCACCAGGACTCGTGATCGGACGTTCCGATGCGAAGCTCAGACAACACTTACTCATCCGGACTGCAGCGACCCGCATTACGCCGAGGCGGGGACTTTCGTTGCTCGAGTTTTCCGTCCACGCGAGCGGTCCGCAGGAATTCGTTGAGGGCCACAAGCGCTTTGGGCAGGAAGCCGCTAAAGCCGAGCTGCGAGCAGCCTTGATGGCTGGCTCGGAAATCCTTTCACTCCAGACACATTCAGACGGAATCGATGCGTTTTTTGGCAAGACATTGTCGCTTTGCCCCATCGACCACTCGGTGCTTGCTGGCGCAGCGAATCGGAGGCCGTATTGTGTTGAAACCCAGAAATGCTTTAGACACAACCTTTCCCTCGAAGAGGTAATACAAAGCGATTATTTGATTTCACCATCGCAAATTGCAGGCCGAGTTCTCATTCTTTTCGTCTGTTACGGTGTCTTGGGCGAGCGAGGCGTCGCAGATCGCTGGTACAGCTTGCTGACCAGCCTGCTCAATAGCCCAACGATTGGAGCAGTCATTGCAACATGGGGAGTCATCGCCCCATCGCATAACGCGCTCCGCACCCTCTATCGAGCGCTCGCAACCAGTGGCACTCTTGGCTCCGCGGTCGCGAAATTTAATCGATCCGCCGATGCCGCACAGTCGAATGTGACTTTTGCAGTTTTCGGCGACCCCGGCATTCGACTGTCCTCGTCAACCCGAACAATTCTAAAAAAACTGACAATCGCTCCTAAGCCTTGCGGCAAGGCGAGCACGCGACGGGAGCAACGGACAGCTGCGAGCGACATCGCTTTCTTAAGTTCGTATATGACAAACGCCGCTCTCAATTGCCCTGAATCGCTGCTCCCAATTATGAATGTCGCGCTTCAACAGGCAGAAACCTACAAACATCTGCTATTGAACGGAATGGCTGTAGAAGGGTTTCCGAGCTCTCCCGGGCCTCCATTGCGCAAAGCTTTGACCGAGTTTTTGATCCGCCGCGGGGTAACAATCTCCATCGACTGGCTTAATCTAGCGGAATGCCGTCGAAAGGTTGGACTACATGTCTGTCAGGGATGCAACGCAAATGCAACGCGATATCGCGCGCCCTTGCGCGGACCTGGGTCCCACGCCAGAGAGCTTATCTATTGCGGCAACTGCGGTGTGATCAGGGATGCCCCTTGGGGTTTCTCCGCAGCGCTGATTTTTGATGGCGACCGCAAGCTTTCCATAGCAGGCGATGTCCCGAACGGATGGTCGGCCACATTGCGACTTGGCAGTCAGAATGACAGCGAGAGCCGAGGTTTTCCTTGGCCGATTGACCCATCCGGGTCGCTGCACCCCTCATTCGACATCCCCTCGGAAGGACCGCAACTCGTCAACCGGCTATCCTTGATCTTGATGCGAGGCGCCTCTCTTGCAGTGCTGAGCGCGCCAGCCCGTAACTCGATGACGACCGTGGAAGCCAAACTGAGCAACCGGGCGCGCGCGACCTCCTGAAAAATACGGGAGCACGTCGGCCGCAAACTCAGTCCGAACGTTTGGTGATTGGTCCAAGGTGCAATTGCGTGAGATTCCTCGCATGCGGCAAGTATATCTCATTGAACTCACGTGCGTCCCCGGAATACGCTTTTCACTGGCAGCAGCGTATTTGGAGGCCTACGCGCGTTTTAGCGGAGCGTCCAAATCGAAGAACGATTTTCATCGCTTTACCGCGTATCTCGGAAACGGCTTCGAACAGATCATCGGGAATTTGAAGTCGCAGATCGAATTGCATCGCCACGAGCCGGCGGTCGTCTGTTTCACGATCTATTTTTGGAATCGAGCCGCGAGCCTAAGGCTAGCCCGGTGGCTCAAGCGAATTTATCCTGCCTGTGTCACCGTTTTTGGCGGCAATGATGTGCTCGGGCAAAGCCAAGAGCCGCTTTGGAACGACCCTTCCGTCGATGTAGTTTGTTTCGGTGAAGGGGAACGTGTCTTCGTAACCGTATTAGATGCTTTGGAAGAAAGGTCGCCGCGGCAGTTAACCGATCTACCGGGCGTCGCATGCCGACTGTCCACCGGAGCGATTTCAGCAATGCCCTGCTCGATGCCGCGCCTCCAGGACCTCGACGAGATACCGTCACCTTTCCTCACCGGCGTTGTCACAGCTTCGGAGGTCACAAACTCGCGCGTCATCATTCTCGAAACCAATCGGGGCTGCCCATACTCGTGCGCGTTTTGCTACTGGGGCGGCGCCATTAATACGACCGTTAGGCGATTTTCGTCCGCTCGGCTAACCGCGGAACTCGACTACATCTGCAAATACATATCGCAAAATAGCACTCTGTTTCTGGCCGATGCGAATTTTGGTATGTCGCGCCAAGATCTCGCATTCGCTCGCGATTTCGTTGCCGCGCTTGACCGCCATGGAAAGAAGGCTTTCCTGTTCGTCAACTGGGCTAAAAATACAACCCAACGCGTTATCGAAACCGCCAAGGTCCTCTTCGAAGGTCAGATCATTACCTCGGTGACGTTGTCCGCCCAATCGCTCAGTGAAAACGCTCTCCTGCAAGCCAAGCGCCAGAATATCAGATTCGAATATTATGCGGAGCTTCAGCGTCAGTTGTCTCGGCTAAACATTCCAACATACACAGAACTGATTGCCGGCCTGCCCGGCGAGACCTATGACGAGTTCATGCGAGGCTTGAGTCGGATTATTGGAACGGGAGGCCATCCCGTCATCTACCCGTTGCTTCTCCTCAACAACACGGAATTTGCTACCGAAGAAAGGCGCACTCGTCATCAGTTTCGTACGCGTATGCTGCGTTACCAGCCGACTGATACGGACCCCAGTGTTGAGGTCGTCGTCGGACACAAAGAACTATCGGAGATCGAATGGTTGCGCCTGTTGGACATCGCTTTGGTCATGGCGCTGTTTCGCCATACTCTTTTCCGTTGCCTTCTCGGCGTCTTAGGCAACAGCCGCGAACCCCACGCCGTGTTGGAGCGTATACTGGAAGCGATTTCTACCGGCAGAGTGAACTGGTCGGCTAGGGCCCAGCACCTCTTCGACAACCACAGGGCTACGTGGATCTCGTCCGATCATTATGATCAGCCGGCAGTGCAAAGCGTTCTTGGCAAAGATTTCATTGAGGATCATGTTCATTTTCAGGCGATCGTTCACGTGATTTGCGATGACCTTTGCGATGATCCTATCTCGCTGGCTCGGCTAGCTCGATCACTTACCGATGCCATCGATCCTGAGCTTTACGACAGCGAAGCAATCCAGCGGGCGATAAGCAATGACTTCCTCTTCATCGGCGGCCTTACCCGCATAGTACGCAGCCAAAGAGTGCTTGAGGATCGGCGCCTGGATGAGGATCTGCCGCGGTTTGGCTATTGCGACGATGTTGCACCAGACACACTCCTGCTAGCGATCTATCACGGCAGCCTTACTCCGGACCGTGTGCGTCCCCGTGAAGTCGACGACGCCAGGAGACAAATCAGTTCGGCCTAGCTGGAAACCACCCCATGTTACTAAGCAGCGCATTAGCGAATGATTCAGTGGAGTTCATAGAGGAGCCGACGGGCATCGTCGTGCGCTATCTGAGACCCAGGTGTCGTATTTGCGGCTTATCCGAGAGGTTTCCCGATGCCGACCTGAATCTTGAAGAGGTGTGCAAGGAGTGCGTCAACTTCCAAACGGACAAGGCGCAGCAGAACGTATTCTGGCGCGATCGGATCAAGAGCATCCTGGAATCGAGTTTCGGCGGATCGAGATACGACTGCGTCGTCTTGTTCAGCGGCGGAAAGGATAGCTCTTTGGCGCTCCTAAAGCTGCGGCGCGAATTCGATCTCAAGGTTCTAGCTTGCACATTAGACAATGGTTTCTTGTCGGATATCGCATATCAGAACGTCGGACGCATTGTGGATGCTCTGGAAGTCGATCACATTTTCATCAAGCCAAACAAGCGCTTGATTACGGAACTCTATCGGACCAGTCTCACCGAGCCCTTCGACGATCAAACCGTTCGATATTCGACATCGGCGTGCGGTTCTTGCATTTCCATCGTATTGGCCCTTGGCGCCGAAGAAGCAAGGATGCGCGGCGCACCCCTGATGGCCGGTGGCTGGACTCCTGGGCAACTCACGCATGAGCCGATTGTATCAGGGCTCTTTCTCGAAGATATCTGCCTGCGGCATTTCGGCCCGCTTCGACTATCTTCTCCTGCCTTGGCGAATTCGCTTGAGCGATATCTGCCGACTCGCGGCTCATTTCCACCGCTGTTCAATCCGTTGTACTGTCAGCAATACAAAGAAGCTGAAGCGCTAGAAACGCTCGCCGACTTTGGATGGCAACGCCCCAACGATACTGACTCCTGCTCCACGAACTGTCGGCTCAATGGGTTTCTGGTTTTGGATCACATCGCAAAATACGGCTACCACCCATACGAATACGAACTCACTCATCATGTAAGAACCGGGCAGATGAGCCGGGCCGACGCCATTGACAAATTTTCCCGCCTGAGGGTGTCGCGCGCCGCTCTTGACCTGATCTCATCCGCTCTGGACCAGAAGCTCCCTCCAATCGTTGCACCTTTTCAGACACGGGTCAGATGATGATCAGCAACTCCCTCAAGCCAAATCGCAACCTGCTGCCCGCGCTGAAGGTCGCTGACGTAGAAAGGATGGACTTTTCATCGCTTGTTGGAATTGCAAATGAACCCAATACTCCATCTGGAGCCCATGGCACGATCCGCAAGATACTTCGGGAGATTCCTCTCTCCGGTATCGAGCGAATCCTCGATATCGGTTGCAACACCGGATTCGCCACCATCGAATTTGCAAGTTGGGTAAATGCTGAGGTCACTGGAGTCGATCTCAATGAGATCTCCCTCGCCTTCGCGGCCGAAACCGCGAGACTTCACAGACTGAAGAACGCCAAGTTCTGCAAGGCAAATCTCCTCGATTTGCCTTTTCCCGATAACTATTTCGATTTGGTTTATTGCAACAACGTTACTTCATTCGTGAACAGTCGAAAGGCGGCAGCGCTCGAATATTTTCGCGTATTGCGGCCGGGAGGAGTTCTGGCGGTCGTCCCCATTTACTACCTTAGTATGCCAGAAGCAGGCCTAATTGATGAAGTGAGCCAAGCCATCGGTGCGCCCATCGATTGCAGAGGCAAAGAACAATGGCACGAATGCTTTGATAGCCCGGACTCGCATCTGATCCATGAGGAGGACTTTACCTACGACGACATTCCGGCGGGGGTCATCGTGCAGTATGTCGAACGGGTGATGAACGCCCCCCATATTCAAGAGCAATCAGTCGAAGTGCAAAAGGCTATTCAAAGTCGCCTCGCTTACTTTTACCAGCTGTTCAATCGCAACCTGCAGCACTGCGGCTATTCGATCATGATTTTTCGGTGGAAGCAGCCGAACTCGTTCCCCGTTCTTTTCAAGTCGCGGGCGGTCTAGTGTCGAGGGGGGATGGTCAGCGTCCGCTGAGGCATGCCCTGGATGCCCAACTCGCGGATATTATTCCTCCTAATTCGTTACTCGATACGGACCTTATCCGGAGTTATCGGGCCGTCGGAGAACCTAACGGCTCGCTGATTCCTCTGGCGCTTGGAGAAGATTGGCGCGGCCCTCCTGAGCTACTGCGCCGATTTCTGGAAGAAGCTCACGAAGACTGGACCCACGGCTATCAGCTTTCGATGTGGGGCGAACCGGCGTACCGGCTGTCGGCTCGCGAGCACGCCATCGCGCAGCAAGAACTGGAGCCGTTCGTTCAATCGGGTAACGAGTTGGAGTTTGCAGCAGTCTGGAGCGGCACGCGGGGAGCAATCTTTGACTTTGCTCGCTTGCTGGATTCTGGCGCCAGCAAGACGCAAGCTGCAATATTCGCGAGTCCAGGCTATGATTATGGGGCGATTTTTGCAGCCGCCGGGTTTGCCCCGTATCCGGCTAAGCTCGAACCGAAGAACCTCGCCATGAACGGATCGGCGTTTGCTGAGGCGGCGGCGCGGGCGGAGGCTCACGGTCACCGTCCTGCGGTCTTTGTACTCAATCCGCAGCACAATCCTTCCGCTCGAGAATGGGAGGAAGAAGTCGTATGCGACATCTTGAAACAGGCCCTTCAACGATCGGCAGCCATCTTGATCGACAACGCGCATTTCGGGGTCTGCGGACCGCTGGCAAAGCGGACGTCTGCCATGAGATGCCTTCTTGCGATGCTTGGCGGATCGGTATCACCCGTCCCTTGGCTCGCCGTTCAGTCTCTCGGAAAGCAATTCAACTGCAACGGCTGGGGCCTCGGCATCATGGCCGGGTCCCGATCGACCCTGCGCACTATCGTAGAAATCATCAGGCCTCAGCGCGAATACAATCTCAATGCAGCCGCCCAGCGAGCGATGGGACGGTTTCTCCGCACATCCCACTCCTCCGAGGCCCTGAACGACCGCAATACACTGATCTCAAGAAATCGTGCGGGGCTTGGAGCATTTTTGACGCAGCGTGGACTTTGTCCTGATTTTTTTCCAGATCAAGTCTGCACAACCTTTTCAGTATTTCCGTTGCCTTACAATTACCGTCGGCCCGACGTGGGGCCTGCTGCCTTCATCAAGGACGCGTTGCGTGAGACAGGGATATTGTTGGGCGCGATGACTCTTTCCCCAACGCCTACAAGTAATGCATCGCACCCGTATCCGTTCATTCGGATACATTTAGGGTTAGACACCAAAATCTTGGAAGTCGCCCTCAGTCGACTGGACCATTGGGGCCTGAGCGAATTAATGGAACGAAAATAATATCGCCCCCCCGACTAATCAGAAGGTCCTCTAATCTCAGTCATCTAGAGCCGAGTGATAGGAGATTTCCATATCGTCGGCGTGCAGGGTTACTGCCGCGCCATAAGGCAAAGTCATCAAGGGATCCACGTGCGAACACTGTACGCCAGTCAGAACTGGTCCGCGAACCTTTGGAAGGACACTCTTCTCCAATATCCGGGGCAGTCTCAATTCCATTTCCTTGTCACCTGCACCGACGACAATGCCTGCCGCATGATCGAATACGCCCATGAGCGCCAACTGGGCCATGCCGCGGTCCACCTCTGCTGGATTAGAGCCGATGTTGACCTCGACCAGTATGATGGCATCCCGACAGTCAGGGAAATACGGAGTGCCTGCCAGTGAAATCAAACTCGGCAGATTCCCTCCGACCAGCGGGCCTGACGATCGTCCTTGCCTGAAAGCTGTCCAACGACAATGGCTCCAGGCGCGCCGCTCACCCGGCGCGTTTCGAAACCAGGCGTCTTCGGCCGAAACGCCGGGATCTCGCAAAGTGTTGCCGCCTGGACCCAACGCTCGCCGAATACCTTGCCAAGTGAAGTCGTGCAACGCAGGTTCTCCGAGCGTGGCGAAGTTTGGTCCATGAAAAGAAGAGAGACGCGCTCTTGTTAGCAGGGCGGCGAGCAAAGTCGTTATGTCGCTGAACCCCATCAACACCTTGCGCTCGCGCGCGATCGCTTCATAGTCTAGCAAAGGGAGGACGTCGATCGCGTTGTAGCCCCCGTAAACAGCCATGATCAAACCGACCTCTTGGTCGTTTACGGCCGCCATGAAATCTTCGGCACGCTTCTCCGCGGCGACGAGATCATTATCTCCGTCGGCCAGATAGCGTCCTGGCCGGACTCGCAGACCAAGGTCATGCAACCGCCGCGAGGCACGCTGATATGCTGCAGCAGAAAGATGCCTGCCACTGGCAGAAGGTGCCACTATGGCAGCCAGTTGACCGGCTTGCGGGCGACGGGGCTTCTGAACCGACGAAGTTATGGAACCTGGTTTTGACACCACTGTTGGTCACACCTGTGGCGATGTTCGAGAGCGAAGGTCGGCATGTAGCACTCGATTACGTCGAGCACCAATTTGCGCACCGACGAAACACGTTGCGGATCGACATTCAATGTCCGCAATCGCTCTAGCTCGTCCTTGGTAAACTCTTCGAGACGGAGCAATACGCGCCGAACTTGCGCTGTCTTGTTCAGGCCGACAAGTTCATGCAAAATCGCGGGCGGTTTGTGCCCGGTGTCAAAGAGTGGATTAGCATCGAGGTATTTTTTCGACTCGGCCAAGAAGCGCGCAAAGACTTTTCGTATAACGGTTTCTTTCACTACTTTCAGCTGATCCGGCGCAAGGCTGAAATCCCTGATATCGTCCGGTGCACAGTAGAGGCAAAGTAGGCGAATCTCGTCTCGCGACGCGATCGATAACGCGCGATCCAGCGACAATAGGGAAGCCGTGCTATCGACGTCGCAAAAGCCTCTCACGGAATAAAGCAAATCAGGCGCTCCGTTCCCGGCGACCTTGTCAATCAGGAGAGGTAGCACGATTGCGTAATACGGTAATATATTCTTTCCGAAAAAACAGGTCATCCCGTGCGAACCAAAGCCTTGTCCTGAACCATCTAAGCCGCCCTCGAACAACAGGAGTTTAAGCAATAATGCTGCGAACCAGACGTAGAGCGACTTTGCGCGATCGAGCGGCATCGAAGGTCCAAGGTATCTGTCACGCGTGATTTCCCAATTTGCAAAATCGCCCTCCCGTACGCCGCGCAATGCCCTGCGGAGTGCAGCTGTCGGCTGGCGCTCGTGCAGTTCGGCCAGGTCAGCGCCCCGGAGAAGCTTCAAATTCCATTGCTGTGCTTCCACAATATTGATGGCACCACCGCAATGGTTGCATACAAGTCCATCCCCACTGGCCGGCATCGATCGGCCGTAGGATTTCAGGGATACCCGTCGAGATTTGCCTGCCAGTTCAACCACGACCTCGCCCTTCGAAAGATCGCGCCCACAACCTCCACAAGCCATAGTGCGAGACGGGCGTAGCTCTAGCAAGCCCGCGCGATTGAGCGCGTCGACGGCGATCTCGATCAGAGGACCGAGCCGTGCGTCGTCGGTCCGGAGAAATAGATCCGGAATAATTCCTAGCGAAGCAAGATCGTCGCGAAACTTCGTTTCGTAGGCCGCAGCCATCTCATCGAGATTGGAAAAGTTCGTCAGCTGCTGCTGCGCGCCCCTGCCGTGTACATCGAGGCCAGTTGCCAACACCGCCGGTTGACCAAACAGATTCGAAAGCCTGCAGTGGACGTCCGCTGGGAGGTACGTGGCAGCCGCGTGAGCCAGATTCAATTGACCGGGGATGAAGGCATGAGCTGCAGCGATGACGCGCACGGACGTTCATACCTAGGGTGTCAGGAATGCGTGCACGCGCGGAAAAGCGCAAGCCGTCCAGATGTACGGTGTCCTCAAGAATGCTTGCAAAAGGCGTTCCCAACCGACGCCAAAGCCGGAAGACGGCACATAATTCTTTCGTCGCGATCTCATGTACGGTTCGTAGTCATCGCGCGGCAGGTTGAAAGCAGCTGCCTTCTCTTCCAGGCGCTCGGCCGAACTAACCCTGTAACCGCTGCCTATGATCTCGCGGTATCCGGGCCAAATGAAATCAGCGTTGTTAGCGAGATTCGCTCCTTGTTTGTCGTCAAGACGATCATGGTAGAAAGGCACTTCGTAGAGCGGGAAATGCTCCACGATGACCAACCCCCCGACGATTTCGGTCAATCTGATTTCGGCCCAGGCATCAAATTCCCGCATCGTAAATCTTTTGAAGCGATCATCTTTGGTGTCTCCCGCTAGACACTCCAACGCATCTTCGAACGACATCCTGAACACCTGGCCGCCTCCTTTTCCGAAATCGGCGAGTTCCTTCAACTCTTGTGCGCTGATGAAGTTCGATAGGTCAGCTTCGCGTCTCTCCGTCAATTGCGCTGCAATCGACCGAATGAGTCCGAGCGCAACCTCAATGTTCGTTGCTTGATCGTGCTGGCCCTCATATTCGATGTGATGGAATTCCGAAAGATGCGTAGCATCGGCATGTTCTTTGCGGAACGAGTTGTAGATCGAATAGACGCGCGAGATGCCTTCCTGGCAAAGATACAGTTCAAGGTAGATCTGAGAAGATTCGGATAGAAATGCCTCATAAGGCAGATCGAACCAGCGAAGTCTGATCGGGCTGGTATCGGATGTGAAGTCAATCCGCTCGCGTCCATACAGCGAGCCAGGCGACGAGATCATGCGTGTGACTAGCGGCAGCGGAGCGAATATGCTGCCAAGTTGCGAAAGATACTGGATAGAAGCACTCCAGATCGTGTCGTTAATTCTGGAAAGCGCGCCCCAGTGCTTCTGCTCTCGAAAGGCATCCACTCTCCCGGCAAATTCCGCCTGGTCGAGCGCTGCCGCACGAATATCTGCTACGGGGCCGAATAACTTGTTGCCTAAAAACGAAATCCGTCCGTCCACACCCGCGGAGTATACCGGCCTCATACGCCCCCCAGACTTAAAATGTGGCAATCGATCTTGTATCATCCCGCGAATTGGTGGCTTCGGTCAACCCCAAGCTGAGCCGGCCCCCGATGGCTACCTCTTAGTTCGGTCCCGACAGCCAGCAGAGCTACTGGATACGGTCACCACTCGTCAGGCGAAAGCGCGCTGTGAGGGTCAATCGGTTGCGTCCGACAGGGGGCATCCGGCTAACTCTGACAGGCGCGGATGAAGGCCCGTGGGGTCTGTCGAGTAAGCTCATTTCCTCGCAAGCGAGTTCGCGCGCCATTTGACGATTCGGCAATAATCGCCAAATATTGAAATCGCGACAAGACGTGTGCTGCAGAAGCGTCCTGATCGTTCCGCCTTTGTAGCGGCTGAATCGGAACACTCCCGCACGACGAGACGCTTGAATATGATCCAGCCTGTTGTTGTCCGCTTCGCTCCCTCGCCCACAGGCTATCTACATATCAGCGGCGCGCGCGTCGCGCTCTTCAACTGGCTTTACGCACGCGGACGCGGCGGCAAGATGCTGCTGCGGATCGAGGATACCGACCGTGACCGCTCAACCAAGCATGCCATCGAAGAGATCATCAGCGAGCTCTCTTGGCTCGGCATCAGCTGGGACGGGGAGATCGCCCGTCAATCTGCGCGTACGGCGCGCCATCTCGCGGTGGCTCAAGCGATGCTGGCCTCTGGCAAGGCCTTCCGCTGCTATGCCACTCCGGATGAGCTTGAGGCGATGCGCAAGGCCGCCCGCGCCGATGGCAAGACGCGGCTCTATAACGGCCTCTGGCGCGACCGAGACCCGAGTGAGGCGCCACCCGATGCTAAATTTGCGATCCGGCTAAAGACCCGGCTCACCGGCGAAACCGTGATCGAGGATCAGGTGCATGGCCGCATCAACTGGCAGAATGAGAACCTCGACGACTTTGTACTCGTGCGCCCGGACGGCACTCCGACCTACATGCTTGCCGTGGTGGTCGACGATCACGACATGGGTATCACCCATATTATCCGCGAAGACGACCACCTCACCAATGCGGCGCGGCAGAGTCAGATCTATCAGGCGTTGGACTGGACCGTGCCGCTGATGGCGCATATTCCGCCGATCCATGGGCCAGACGGAACGAAGCTGTCCAAACGTCACGGCGCGCTCGGTGTCGATGCCTACCGCGCGATGGGCTATCTGCCGGCGGCATTTCGCAACTATCTGGGTCAGATCGGCTCGACACACAGCGACCAAGAGATTTTCTCAACGGAGGAGATGATCGCCGCATTCGATCTTCCTCAGGTCGGACGCGCGCCCGCCCGATTCGACTTTCCCAAGCTTGAAAACCTCAATGCCCACTACATGCGCCAGTCTGCGGACGCCGACCTGCTCGTAGCTGTTGAGCGGACTCTGCCCTACATGATCGATGCACCTGCAGCCGCCCGCGATCTCTCCCCGCAATTGCAGAGAAAGCTCGCCATCGCGTTGACAGGATTACAGCAGCCGGACCGGCGCGCGAAGTTTCTCATCGCTGTGCCGGGACTGAAGGATCGTGCCAAGACGCTGATCGAACTGGTGGACGCCGCCACATTCATCTTTGCCGACCGACCTCTGCTGCTTGAAGAGAGGGCGAAGGCGCTGATGACGGACGAAGCGCGCACGTTACTCGCCGCACTTCTGCCCGCGCTGGAAGCGGTCGAGCCCTGGAACATGGGGGAAACGGAACGGGCGGTACGCGCTTGTGCCGAGCAACTAGGCGCCAAGCTTGGCAGCGTCGCGCAACCCTTGCGTGCGGCGCTGACTGGAAGAACCACCTCGCCGCCAATCTTCGACGTGCTGGTGGCGCTGGGCAAGGAGGAGAGCCTGGCGCGACTGCGGGATCAGGTGCGCCCCGAGGCCATCCGGCGCTAGCTTGACGGCGCCGGACTTTTGCGGCGTGGCGGCTTCCCTGGGCCGTGGCGACCGGAATTGAAATTGCGTCGCTCTAACACGGGTGAATCCTGATCGTTAGAATACTGCTGTCAGGCTCCAGCTATCGAACGCGCGGCGGAAATACCTTGGCACTGTCGAAGTGTCATGAGATAAATGTTCAATCAGGCCGATCAGGCGCGCCTGCGAACAACTCAGGTCGGCCGAAGCAAGCCCTAACTTCTGTCCTGTGGCAGAGGTGATAACTGCAGCGAGCTCGATATGCGTGTACCCGCCATGCCCGCTACTTCTTCGACTCAGCTCGACACTATGTCGCTGTCGGCAACTCGTGACACCATGACTCAACTTGCGCCGGATCAAGTGATTGCCGACGCCCTGCTCTCAATCGTAGACCGTTGGCGAAAGGATCCAGGGGACTCCATTCCCCTGCAGGAATTGCAGCACACCCTAGAGATCGTCCGAAAGAGGCCGAGAGGAGACGAACGCATCAAGGGCATGAATACCATTGTTCGTACGCTGGGTAAGCCCGATACACTGGCGACGGTTCTCGATATGCTACGTCAATCGGCCAACAGGGACGGGTCCGTCGAACAGGAGATCGCCAGAGTATCGCAGCAGGGGAAGATGCACAGTATTTATGGCTGGTGTGGTCAGACCACGGTCATTCTCTCTTCGCCAGAAGCCACGGAGGGCACTATGCCTCCGACGTATCCCAACGTGGAAGAACGACTGCGCTATCCGCAGCCGCTATGGTGGATCAGTATTCACATATGGCAGCCAAATCCGACGGCTAAGGGTTTCGAATCAGGAAAGCGCCGCGAGCCCGGAGTCATTATGGAACCGCCCCATTCTCACCCATTCGATTTCGTGTCCATGCTATCTGTCGGGACAATGCGCCAGAGCATCTACGAACCTGTTGAATCGTCTGGTGCTCATGGAGGAAACCGCTACGACGGCACGCTGCTTGAACATGTCGATGGGGTGTGGCCTCCTCATGAGGATCGATACAGCGTCAGGCTCAAAACTGTTGAAGATCGAATCGCTCTTGGACCGGGCGACAGCTATTACATGCCCTGCGATCGCATTCACGACGTGGAAGTGGATTTGCGAGACGCGATGACAACCCCGGCAATCACGCTTTTTCTGGCTTCCGAATCCTTGGTTCTTCCACACGTCTACATGGCCAAGTCCATGGCAGACTATCACGCGGAGCACCCTGACATTCTCAATAGTGCCAAGGCGCTGTCTCCGGACAATTGGGACGCAAAGCTCAGAGCCACCGCGGCATATTTGCGCGGCGAAACAGCTACGTTGTGCCTGGATGACATCGTGAAAGCGGAAACCGACTATGCCTTTTTCCACGTATAGCAACCGGCTGAATAGATGCCTCCTTGAATGCTGCCATCGCGGTTCCGCCGTCGGGGGGGCGGAACTGGAATCAAGGACCAGGCATGGGCGCGATCCACTCTATGAGAGCAGGCGGATTGGACGTTGCGCAACGCGGCCGAACGGCAGATCAGCGAAGGCGGAGCACTTGATGCATCAGCGAAAGTCGATAAATATCTTGAGCAGATCGGCGACCAGGTGACGCCGTTGATTGTGTCAGCGCCATAAGATTGCGCGTGTGGCAACAAGTGTTTCACTGGTTGGCGAGCGGCGATTAGAGGTCCATGCTCTTGAATTTACGATGCACATCCGGTTCGGGGAGGGAGGCAATACGGCCGCCGCCTCTGCTTAGCCGAATGAAGGGGGCCGGCTTCTTGCCGTCTTACCTCCGTGGGAATCTCCAAGTTGCAGCGGCAACGGCAGATAACGATAGATCCGGATTAGCCGCGCTACGATGGCTTGAGCGCGCGCTCTAAGACCTTTGCGAATGGTGCGGAGTGCGGTGAAGCGGACAGGATACTCGGTGAACCCATGGTAAATCTGACTGGCGGGCAAGGTACGGGGCTGCCGAGCAGGCCTATGGCCGAAGAGGGGCTAGCACTCGGTCGGCTTCTTTTCCCTCAGGCGAGGCAAATCAAGTCCTTGGAGCAATACGAAGCGTTGTACCCTCCGCGTCTGCTCCCGCCTGGTGCCATGGTGACTCGGTACGCGCCAAGTCCAACCGGGTTCATGCACATTGGCGGCATCTTTGTGTCGCTCATCAATAAGATCCTAGCTCTTCAGACGGGTGGCGTCTTCTTCCTGCGTATTGAGGATACGGACACCAAACGCTCCATCCCTGGTGCGCTGGACACGATCATCAACGCGTTCGCCGCCTATGGTCTTACTTCACATGAAGGCCTCTACCGGGCTGAGGACGGCACGCTCCAGGAGCGAGGCGCTTACGGTCCTTACACTCAGACTGAGCGCGCCGCCGTGTACCGCGACCACGCCATCGCGCTGATCCAGCGGGGACTTGCTTACCCGTGCTTCACTTCGGCTGAGGAGATCGACGAACTCCGTGCGCGCCAGATTGCTGAGGGGGTTAAGCCGGGCATGTATGGGCGATGGGCCCCCTGGCGTGACGCGCCGCTAGAAAAGGTGAAGAATAAGGTGCGCGAGGGCGCGGCGTTCACCATCCGCCTGCGTGCTCCGGACGACGCCTCCGGCCTGATCAAATTAAAGGACGGCGTCAGGGGCGTCATCTCAATGCCCGCGAACGATCTCGATACCGTTCTGCTGAAATCGGATGGCATCCCCACATACCACTTTGCTCACGCTGTCGATGATCACCTGATGCGCACAACACATGTCATTCGGGGTGACGAGTGGATCACTTCCACGCCGCTTCATTTCCAGCTTTTTCAGGCCTTGGGCTTCCCTCCAGTCGAGTATGTGCATGTCCCCCCCATTCAGAAGATCGAGCACACGGAGGAGTTAGACGAAAAGACTGGTGTGCGCCGCACGGTCGAATCCCGCAGGAAACTCAGCAAGCGCAAAGATCCGGAAGCTAACATCGAGTTCTACGACGAGCTCGGCATCCCGCCGTCTGCAACAATTGATTACCTGCTCAACATCGCGAATTCTACTTTTGAAGAGTGGCGCGAAAAGAACCCGCACGCTTCCTACACAAAGTTTCCGCTAAAGCTCAACAAGATGTCGCCAAGCGGCGCGCTGAGCGACGTAGCGAAGCTGCGGAGCATAAGCAAGGACGTGATAGCGCGGATGAGCGCCGAAGAGATCTATCCGCCGGGCGTTGCTTGGGCCAGAAAGTATGATCCCGAGCTTGCTGTGCTAATGATACGCTATGAAGAACGGACCAAGCTGGCACTCGGGATTGAACGGGACACGCCTAGGGGAAACAAGCGCATCGTGACGTGGCAGGATCTGAGGCCGCAGCTCGCGTATTTCTACGACGAGCTCTACGAAAGGATCGACACATTCGACTTCCCGGAGCAAATTCCACCGGATGAGCGGCGTCAGCTTCTGCTTAAGCTCGCAAAACTCTGCGATTCAACCGAGTCAAACGTGCCGTGGTTTGAGAAGGTCCGCACCATCTCCATAGAATGCGGGTACGCGCCGGACCTAAAGCAGTACAAAGCGTCACCTCAATCGTATAAGGGACACGTCGGCGACGTCTCGATGCTCATCAGGGTTGCGCTTAGTGGCGTGCGGCAGACGCCGGACCTGCTTGAGATCGTGCGCATTTTAGGGCCACAGCGCTACCGGGAGCGTCTGTCACGTTTTTGTTAGAAGGAGCGGTGCAGAGGCGACCCAGGAGTGCTCGGAGCAAAATAGCGAGGGCGAGAGTCCGGAAACTGAAGATGACCGAAGAGCTCAGAAATCGCGGCGCCAAGCATGCTATGAAGCAAGATCAACTTTCCCGCTCAAAGTTTCGGAATTGACGCCCACATTTATGGTTGGGTGAACGCGACGGTCATTGAGCAACGCAAATTCCAGATACCACGACTTGCGTTGGACCTTTCATCTGTCCGACTGCGATTTCATCTTTCGCCACTTCATTTAGATGGTCAGCAATTGGTTTAAACTCCGCAAGGTACTTTCCCTTTGCTACCTCACAAGCCTTTTCTGATTTGAAAGAAATTGAGGAAATCACAGGCGAGAACTTACCGACCGCTGGATCAGAGTAGAACAACATAGTTAGAATCAGAGTCCACATGGAGTTCTCTCCTCGCGAATTCATAAACAATTGTAGCATCGCACGCGGTGCTGGCGCAATCTACAATTGAACACGAGCGCCGATGTTCGCGTCGGCATCGTTCTTAAGCGTCCTGGACCACCAGCACTTGGTGCCCGCTGCGCCCGCTCTTTCGGACCTTGGGACCTTCGTGAGCCGGTTGCGTGCAAGAGTTGATGCGCCAGCGCTGCGAGCCCCCGTGGCGCTCTATCCGGCCACCTCCGAGTCAGAGAAGATCTCGTTCAATCGGCTCAACCGGCAGACGGGCCATCGCACCGGCAAAGGCGGCAAAGTCTGGCAAGAAGCCGCGCAAGGCGTCGAGCGGCCAGAAGGAGATGCTGATGCCGATCGAGGGCAAGAAGCCGTAGGAGACGGCGGCGAAGAAGCTGACAGCTAAGCCGCGGCGGAAGTCAGCCTGAGGTCGGAATAGGAGGACCGCATGGATATGAGGGAAGCTTCCGTGACGACCAAAGCCTCTGGCCTGGTCGAGGATCAGGACGCCCTCGGCGCACCGCAGCCGAGCAGCCAGAGGGAGTCATCCGAGCCCCGAAGGTCGCTGCGCCAGCCTACTAGACGCATTTGCCAAGCGTCCTTGGCGATAACTGTAAAAGTGCCGAACCCATCGCTCTGATAAGCCGACTTGCAAAATGATCAATAGAGGGCAACATCGGCACCGACGTGGGGTTCTTAACACGGAGGACTTGCCGCATGGTCGATGTGAAGAAACGAACGCTACAGTGGCAAGAAAATCTCGAACTGGCGAAGCGTCCCGAGGACCGCGAACGTCAGTACCCGCCGGTGGAAGCGACGACCGCACCTCGTCACTATGAAATATCGGCACAATTGGCAGCCCGGCTCAACGCAGAGATCGCAAACTACAATCGCCACCGAAATGCACTCTCGCTTTGGAACGCTCTCGCAATCTGTCTTGAGAACAAGATCCCTGTTCCCGACAAGCTGAGCGAATTCTTCCTAGATGTCTCGCAGAAGCTAATCGGCTTCGCCCGCGACGGCGAGAAGCAGGCAAGCCGATCCATTTCGAACTTGGTCTTGGGCACGATCAGCGAAGACGGCGGGCGCGGCGAATTTCGATCCTTTCAGAACGTCGAGAAGGAACGCGAGATCGTTCGCAGTACCGGCGACATGATTCTCCGACGAATCGCGGGCGAACTCCCGACGCTTAGATCACTGGAAGCCATCTATGAGGCCGTCGCGCAGGAGTTCGGGGTCGAGCCAGAGCACGTTAAGAGGCTCATCCGGCTGTATGAAACGGACGCAGGCAGCTTTGGCTTTCGGGAGTTGTTCAAGGCCGCCACTAGCCGGCCGCAAGTGTTCGCCTCCGGTCTCGACACGACCCACGCGCGTCTCGAAGATGACATTCATTCTGAAGACCAAGCAGATTGAATTTTGTGGAACATCAGCTTGAAAGAAAGGGCGGCGTGCCCGCCGCCAGCGGTTTCCATATCCATTTGAATCTATTCATTTTTTTCAACGATTCGCCGCCCCAACCCCGAACTAGCCGGGTTTGACCGTTGTCTCCGGCAACCACCAGCCGGACCAGCCTCGCCGCCACTCCCTTGGGTTCGGACTCCAGCCCGACTTCAGAAGCTCTATTTCCAGACGAAGGCTTTCGCGGCGCGCATCGTCAGCGCCCGGAAGCAGCGCGGCGAGCTTTGCGAGAGCAACAGCGCGACGCTCCGTTTCCGCCTTGCGCGCCTCGTACTCTTGCAACTCCCACCCAGTGTCGAGCGCTCGCCACGCGCCGTCCTCAAGGGCGGAGAGCCAGGCCATGCCGCTCCCGTTATCCCGCTTGGCCCGACCTGTCAGCGAGGCCGACATCCCGCGAGCCTGCACATTCGAGATGCGACGAACCTGCGCACGCCACTGAGGCGGAATCTTCAGGAGATCCACCAAAGGGGAGGCTGTGCCGAGATCGGAGCGAGCGGTGAACCTCGGGGCAAGGCTCCGACTCAGCGCGCGAACGCCCTGCCAATGAAAGCGCACACGGTCTTCCTGCGACATCCCAGGCCGACAAGCCATCTGAACTTTAAGATGAAATGTCCGGGAAATCCTCGGGACGAACTTCACGCGCAGCCACGCGAGCGCCTCAACGATATGTTTATCGGGGACGGACAGAAGAATCCGCGTTCTCTGCCCCACGTCGTCCCATTCATGACGGTACATCCAATGCACAACCGGCACGGCCGTACCGCACCAGTCCTTGAGCCGCATGCCAAGCTCGTGGGTGAGCTTGGTCACAAGTTGAGCATTCACGCGAGGATCTGGCCGATCTGGTTCCGTGCGGCTAAGCGTGAGCCGAAGATTGAAGAGGACCCCATATCGTTGCGGCAGGAGCGAGGCCGCTTGCCAGTGAGGACGTATCTCGTCCCAGGACAGAAACGCCCGATCTTCGACTGCTGATCCCGACGATCGCACGCGCAGGACCGGCTTCGCGGATATGGCCCGCGGCTTTCTGGCCTCTCCGTCGATCGAGGGCACCGGGTTGAACAGCCGGTTCACCCTGCTCACGATCATTGCAAGACTATGTTCGGTGACTTTCGTGTTCGAAGTTAGTGCGTCGATGATGCTTTCCCAATGTCCCTCCAGCTCTCGCCCGGACGCCCTCGCGCGCGCGGCGAACGCCTTGACTAGCTGCTCTTGCGTTTCCGCGCCGACGTTGCGCATGAGAGGATCTTCGCGGCGGAGACGCCGGCACCCATCGAAATACTGAAACACGAAAAACTGGTGCAGAAAATCGAGCTTGCGTTCAGCGGTATCAGGCCATTCCTCGACTTCGCGCAACTGGCTCTTCAGGTCGCCAGCGATCAAGGCGCGCACGAACGCCGTCAGGCGGTCCTCGAAATTGAGATTGAGCGCAAGACGCACATGAGCGCCGTCGATGGGGCCGAACTGGCTGGTCTTTTCTACGGCGCGCACCATTTCGCGAGGGCCGCCGGACGCGGCTTTGAAGATGAGGCGAAATCCCTCTTGGTCGTACGGAAGTCCCTCCCGATCGCAAATATCCGCGAGCAACCGAAATGCTTCAGCTTCATTCAAGGTGCTGAGTTCAAAACTCGAAAGCCTGCTGCGCACCGCCGGTGAAATCAGGTTCAAGCGATAGGTCAGGAGAATGAAGGTAGTCCACTCCGGTGGCGCCTCCAGAATGTCCAACAAGGCATCCGAGGCTCGACGGGAAAGATTGTGCACTTCGTCGAGCAACAGCACACGGCGGGGTGCAAGTAAGGGAGCCACGTTAGCCTTCTCAAGCAGTTCCTTGACTTCCTCCACGGTTGAATTCTCGCCGCACTTTAGCCCGTGAAAGCTGGGCACGTTGCGCCTGTCCTTGGCGAACTCCTGGCATTGTTCGCACGCGCCGCAGGCCTCGCCTTCGATCGGGCTATCACACAGCAGGGCTTTTGCGTAAATCAACCCGGATGTCGTCTTGCCAGTACCGACGGGTCCGGCGACTAGCACCGATCGCCCGTCCCCCGAGCGGATCCGCTCCAGCATCCAGTTCACCAGGGGGGCCTGCCCGACGATTTCAGAGAACCGGCTGGGACGATATTTAGCTGCAAGATCAGTCACTTGAATTTCCACAACATCCGAACGCGCCAATCTCCGGTGACAGCAAACCTTGCGCCCTCGATCTAGGGCCTGAGCCGCATCGGCTCAGACCCCAGCCGAGATAGAGGCTCCGAACTAGAAGAGCGAGTTCCCGCACCTCGCATCCACGTCCGCGTGATGCCTTTCTGGAGTTTTTCCAACATGCTGCAAGACCAAGTTCTCGTCCCCGCCCGCGCGCTCACCAAGAAATTTATGATCCACAGCGACCAGCTGAAATCGGCGGCGCGCGCGATCAGCTTGCCTAGCCGCTCGAGCGGGGTGATCGCGATGACGCTCTCGGCCGACGCGCTGCGCCTTTGCGAATCGACCTCGGACAGCGGCTTCTCGGTTATCACGACGCTCGATCTCACTCGCTCCAATCTTGCGCAAGACGAGGTCATCGGCCTTGAGGTTCCGAAGCAACTCCTCGCCTCGTGGAGCCATCATTATGACTGCGACCTGTCGTTTGAGCTGGACAAGGACCAGGACGTGCTGGCCTGGCGAGGATCGGGGCGCTCGTTTCATATGAGGGCATCTGTTCGCTTCTTTGACGCGAAGTCTGGCGCTGAAGAACGTCGAACTCTCGCTGAGATCAACGCCCGGACGCTCTGCGACGCGATCGGCTATGCCGCGCTCTTGATCGAGAAGCGGACCGCTAGCGTCCAGTTGTTTGATGGACTTCAGATCAGCGGCGGCGCAGCGAAAAGTGGCTATCTAGGCGGCGTCTCGCTGTACCGGTCCACCAACTTGCCCGGCTCTCTGTGCTTCATCTTGCCGAAGCGGAACGTTGCCAACGCACGCTCGGCGGTCAGCAAAATGCAGGGCACCGTGATCGTTGCCGAGACCGACGAGATGGTGTTCGTCAATTCCGGCAGTACCGAACTGTCCTGGATCAAGACTGGCAAGTGCCCAGCAATCGATGGGATCTTTGGCAAGCCCATGGCAGCAACGTTCGACGTGGCCGTCGCCGAGGCGGTGGACAGCGCGACTATCGCCAGGATCGCCTCAGATCGCGGCCGGATCGTCCTTGAGACGTCCGACCACGATCATATGCTTTCCTTGTTGTCGATCTCGCCGGCATCCCGATACAACGTAGCCTTTAAGGGTATCTTGCGTCAGTGCAGCCTGCCGTCGGGTTCGAAACTGGAGCTCAGCATCAATCTCGCTGACCTGCACCGCGTGTTGCTCAGCGTCCGAACCCCGTACGCCGAGATTTCGATCGACAAGCTTGGTCTTATCGTGAAATCCGAGTGCGCTGAGTACGTCGAGGCTTCCGCTCTCGGCGCCATTCATTGATGCATCCATGGTCCTCGCCGGCTACGGCGAGGACCGCCCCAAATCCACCTCGACAACATTTATCATTTGCCGCTTTGACAACTGATGCAAGCCTGACGCTATCCACATCGCGGGCGCAAGTGTGATCGCTGTGTGCCGCTCCGCGCGTGTGCAATTCAGATTCTGCCAAGGTCCGCGTAGGCGCCGCGCTTAGACGGCGAACATAGCAGCCCCTAATGGGCCCCGCTCTTCTGACTATCGAGGTCGTGGAGATCCAGCGGTGATATGTCGAAAGGCATCGACACAAGCAATCAACGCAAGTTGAATGTAGGAGTGGGCTCCGGTGACTCCCGACCCACAGCAGTTGCGCAATTGACGGACATGTTGCGCAATAGCCCCGTCAGATGAAGCGGCGCGTAAAGGCCGACCGGCTGACCCCGGCCTTCCCGCAACAGGGTGCGCTTATCCGAAGACTGACCGACGGCGTGGCTCCGGGTTTCGGACACCCCTCGACAGCAGCTTCGCCCTCGCAGGCGAAGCTGTGCCCTTCAGGCACAGAACCTCCCTCCGACGTCCACCAGGTTTCGAGAGCCGCAAAGCTCATATCCGAAATCTCAGAATACCGTACATCCCTCGGTTAATTACCGTCCCGGCCACGGTGATTGGGACATCAGCGACGCGGCTCCAAGCTTCAATATTGCAAATCACGTCTAATCGAACCATTGGAGCGCATCGCATGATCATCGGCAGCGGCTTTAAAAGGCTGGAACAACGCGTCACTACTGCCCTTTACGACGGACGCCTGAGTACGAAAGAGGCGGGATTCCTGCAGAACATACTTCGTAAAATCGAGCTCTATCGAGATCGAGCTTTCGTCAGCGAAGATCAGGCGAACTGGCTCTTCACGATTCTCACCAATTTCGAACGAGGAACAACCCCGAGTACCAAGCCGCGCCGCCGAAGCCGAGTTGCGCAACTCCTTTGCATTCGCCACGCGATCAAGGCTCGGAATTGGACCGGCTTTGGAGCATACTCCCCGGTCTGGACAACCAACCTGTGGCCGAGGACGAAAGGCCCGAAGCTATCGACATCAGCGAAGTAATCAAACGAGATGGAGTGGAGGTCCTCAAGCAACCTTAAGCTCGCATCGCTCGGCGCGCCTGGCAGCATACTCTCCTATTCGTCAACATCGTCGTCTTCTCGTCGAATCTCTCTCGCCACAACGGCTACAACAAAGAGAGAGACACTTGACGAACACAGACCCGACGCCCCCTGCTTCATCCGGCACCCGTGGGCGGAGATCGAGATTTCAACAGCTCGCGCGCACACCATGGATCCCCGAACGCTTGCTCGAGCAGTTTGGGGGAGCGTGCGAGATTGATTCCCGGTTCCGGCGAGCGGCGCGCATGCTCCAGATATTGTGGATGCGGGACAACGATATCCCGAACGCGTTGGCCGACGGCGAGCCCGGATCGCATCTTGCTTCATATCTCCGTGCGGATGCTGCCGAGGAGGGGAAGAACTTCCTCAGTCCGGACATTCACCTCCTCGCTTTGAGGGACCTTCTGCTTCTCAGGGAAGAAGATGCGGCGGTTGATGAAGACCGACTCCTGATGAACAGCGTTTCGTCGATGCCGGCAACCCTGAATTGTCTTGGCCCATTGGCGTTGAATCTTAAACTTGCCGGCCGAGTGTTCAAACAACTCCTTCCAAACTTCGTTCAATCCGTGGACCGGATCATTTTCGAACATTCACCGGGCCGCCGAAGCGAAAGATACCTCAGAGATAGATCAGCTTTCGACGCTGCGGTGTTCGTCAAAACGCCAGAGCAAGAGAAGGGCGTCATTTATCTGGAGTTGAAATACACTGAAAGCTTGGATCATGCGACTAAGCCGTGGAAGCCCAGGCAGCTCGAAGCGCTTCGTGAGGTCGGTCTCTACAAGGACCCAGATAGTCCAATTCTCCACTCGGGGCCTTGCGAGCAGCTCACTCGCGAACACATGACCGCCCAGTTGGCAGTCCGAAATGGCGCGGTGGCGAGAGCCTGCTTCGTCGGAATCGGCCCGAGCCTAAACCGGCGTGTCCAAGCAGCCTTCCGCGTCTACGCGAACGAACTCCTCCCGCTGGATCCTGCGGACGCCTCCCAGGTACCGTTCCACCACTTCACGCTCGAAGCATTCATCGATGCGATTGATGTTGCTGGCGACAGAGACACTGCCGATCGCCTTTGGCAGCGCTACTGCAACTTCCAACGGATTTATGACGCGGCCCTTAACGTTCTCGCGCCAAGGCTCAGTCCCGGCGTCGCGGCCAGCACGTCGCAAGCGGTGCCAAGCGAGGGCAGAGCAGGCGGCGAGAGGAAGCGGGCGTCGCAAATTGACCGCGGCAGCACCGGTCCAGTCGTTCCCGCACCTGGAGCCAGCCTCGATGGTTGAGATCGATCTGCTCACTGTCGAAGACCGGGTTAAGCTCTTGGTCAATGCCTTGGCTGACGAACGGGATCCTTTTCCCGTCGTCAAGCTCTTCACGCCCGATGCGGGGGCGACGTGGCTCATTAGCGAAGCCGATCCCGATGAGCCGGACCGGCTTTTCGGTCTGTGCGACCTTGCGCTTGGGCAACCGGAGCTCGGTTGGGTCCATCTCGCCGAAATCAAGGAGGTTAGAGGCCGCCTCGGCCTCCCTGTGGAACGGGACCTTCATTTCACCGCGGACAAGCCGATCTCGGCATACGCGGCGGAAGCTCGAGCCAAGGGCCGCATCGTTGCCTAAGAAGCGAAGGCATTGCGAGCATCAGTGAGACCACGCGTCCCACTGTCAAGCTGCCTTCATCAACAAGTATAAGTGTGCAAGCTGTGGAAACGCCTGGGAGGACGTAGGGTCCTGCGGTTGCGACGACGAGTGTCCAAACTGCGGGGTGGATGCGTCACCGATTGACACTCAGCAAGTCGTCCCTTGTGCTTGTGACTTCCTCGGACACTGAGATCGAAGACGCGCCTCGACCAAATGCCCGCACGTGCTCGTCCCCATGAATCGTATCGGGGGCACAAACGGAAAGTTTGATCATTCGCTCTACCAATGGCGCGAAAAAATGCGACTGCGAACGCGGACAATGCGACTATATTTTCTTGCCCCACCCACCGCCGCCCACCTCCACCAACCCACCTACCTTCCCCTACCTTCCCCTACCTTCCCCTACCTTCCCGTCCCCACCCTGCCGCGCCCTTTAATCTCGCCAACATGGAAGGCTGAGGATGAGTGTCCCAGGAGGACGCGATCAGGCGGGAATTCGGCCCTGTCGCACTCAACGGACCGCCAGAATGCAACATCTCGACGCCTCACTCGAATCCCAAGAGCGCACACAGCTGCCGGGGAACCATGACGCATCAAACGATCAACCGTCCGCGTTCGTGGAACGGAAAAGCTGTGACGGGTGATTGGCTCGTAACGCTGAAGCTGGACGGGGTTCGTGCGATCTGGTGCGGCGAACAAGGTTGGCGCAGCCGGGCCAATAAACCGCTCTTCAATATTCCTCCCTGGCAACAAGGACAGCCTCGAGACTGCGAAGTCTTCGTCAAAAATTTCACCGATACGATCAGAGCGACCAGGACCAGGAATCTGAAGGGGAGCGAGCCTTCAATTGATCGGTAGAACCTTTATGGCCTGGCCCTCCTCGACCCGCGCCCTCATTGGGGCAGGCTTACTGATCCTAGCCCAGCGACCATCCGCGCCCAGCTACAAAAGGCCAACGACGAGGGCTACGAGGGCCTGGTGCTTCGTCAGGGCGATCTTTTGGCTCAAGGTCAAACCGGTGGAGACGTACGACGTCGCCATCACCAGATACGTTGAAGGCGAAGGCAAGCATGCCGGTCGTCTAGGCCTTGTCACAACAGAAAAAGGTAGCGTGGGTGCAGGCTTCACAGACGCGGAGCGCGAAATTCTATGGACTGAAGCCAAGGAAGGCAGACTTCTGGGTCAAGTCAGAGAAGTTAGCTCCATGCCCTGCACATCGAACGGAAAATTTAGGCACCCCGTTTTCGTCCGGATGCGTCCTGACAAGTTTGCCGCTTAGATTCCGTCGAGCTTGGGCCTCAACTCGGGCCGACATCAAACCTCACGATGCGCTAACTTGATGACGACTAAGTACGGGTCGATCGCTCCGCCCATTGCGCAAAAATCAGCAGCGAGACCTAAAGTCATCCGACCATATTTTTTGCCCCCGCCGATCCATCGGCGCACCTTCCCCTACCTTCCCCTACCTTCCCCACCTCCCCTACCCTACCTCTGAACAGAGGATTTTGATTTGCCGAAGTTTGGTGCATCGCGGTCACGCACAACCTTAAATTTTCTTCATTCACGTTCAGTTCACTTCGGGAACTCGGTTCGAACACAATTGGATGGAATTTCCTCCCTCCGTCAGTTGGCAATGAAGCGGCTGACCCGATTGGCCCATCAAGAGGCAGTCGAGAACACATAAGGGGAGATGACGATGCTTCGTGAGATCGTTGTTGTGGCAGGCGCGTGCGCGATGTTCGCAACTACTTCACCCGCCCAGGCACAGTATTTTGGCCCCCGCCCACCTATGGCGCGAGGCTACGCATATGGTCCCCCTCCGCCTCCTCCGCCCATCTACCGGGGACCGCCAATCGCCTACTATGGCGGCCCGCCTCCTGTGTATTATCCGCCGGCGCCTGTTTACGCGCCGCCGGCCGTCATCCCAGTGCCTGCGCCGATGCCCGTCGCGGCCCCTCCGCGCAGCCTTCCGCCGGTGCCGGCCTATCATCAGGCTCCCCCTGGGAGTTCACCACAGGAGATCGCTCAGTTCTGCTCGCGGGAGGCCGGTGCTGACCGTCGATTCTTTCTCTATTGCTCCGGCGGCAAGGCAATCTTTCAGGAAAGTCAGCAGCCGCTCATCAGATGTATCGAGCGCTCTGGTGGTAACTCCAACCAGTTCGCGAATTGTGTTGCTAGTTCGATGATCTTGCCAAAGCTGAGCGAAGATCAACGACGCCTCGCCCAATGCGGTTATAGCTCCAGTGGCGATTCCGGGCAGTTTGCCAGCTGTCTCGGTAATAGGTATCTCCGTGATCTAAGCTATGAACAGCGCACGGCTATCGAGTGCGGCCGTCGTGCGCGGACTTCATACGATTTCGCAACCTGCGCAGGCGGTCAGATCCTTGGCGCGAGGTTATCGCGAGAACAGCGCGCTGCTGTCGAGTGCGCCGCACAATCCCAAGGGAGTGCCGCCGGGTTCGCCACTTGCGCGGGGGCAAAGGTGCTTAATGCTAACTTGAATCCCGAGCAGCGGATCGCCCTCGAATGTATCGCAGAAACGGGTGGTCAGGTTTATGCCGCCGCCGGCTGCGCTGCCACTAGGTTGACGTTCCGAGAGTTCGAAAAGTGCTTCAGCAACGGCGTCGGCGGCAATGGCTGCTTTGGTGACTCGAACGACCTTGTCGGTCGGAATGGTTGGACGGTCCGGACTGTCACCAATGCGATCAATGACGTCACACAGGGACCGGGGCACAACAACGACCTGGTCGGCGGTGGGGGCTTTGTTGGGCGAACCCTCGAAAATGCTCGCAACGATCTCACCCATGGGCCTGGTCCAAACAACGAGATCCGTAAGTTCTTCGGCATTTAATGAATAGCCCCACCGCACCATCAGAGGCGGGTGGGGCTATTCCCTATGCACTGGTAAGTTCATTCTTCCAAGCTTCGTACCGCATCACCGGGAATTGCCTACTCGGCTTGCCGCTCGCTTTCCATCTGATGCGAATGTCTTCGGCGATCACATATGCGAAATCACCGTAAGATTGTCGCCAGCACAGTGAATCAACACTGATGCTTCGTGCGAGTCTCCCCAGAGCAGCGGCTAGGAGTACCGTCACGTGAGGGGCTTTTGGAAACGGGGCGTAGTCCGATCAAACCGCAAGGTGCGAAGCTCAAAGAGCCCCGAAAGGGGCTCTTTTCTTTCCAATCTGATGCGCTCAGCGTTTGCTCAACTTCCGGACAACCTCAGCCGGATCAAAACCAATGATTCGACCTAGCTCAATCAGTTCCACCACGTCGATCCGGCGCTGACCGGACTCCATGTGCGTCACCCACGATTGGTACACGCCGAGCTTTTCCGCGACATCAACCTGGCGCAGACCAGCATCCTTCCTGAACTCGACCAGCATGGCTGCGAGCTTCTTCTGAATCGGTGACGTGACCGTCTTTGGCATCCAGCCTCCCGGAGGGGGCTAGAGACATAAACCGACTTTTCAGATACCTATAAAATCGGTATTCAAGACCACAACTAACCGAAGCTTTGGCTGAATCTCACACGTTCGAGCTTACATTCTGAGGAAGCAAATGAACAAACAGATGAAGCGATGGTGGCCGTGGTGCCTATTGATCGGAGGCGGCGCGCTCCTCTGGCTCCTTGGCTACAACACGCAGGATCGGGCCGCGACCGTCTTCATGGCTCTCCTGATCACGGCGGCCGGCGGCTACCTCATCTTGGCCGAGCGGCAGAAGCGTGACTGAGGCCCTTAAGATCCACCGATATCGCACCAAGAGCTGCCCACGATGACCGATACCGCTGAACCGTCTATTCATCAGTCTCACCCGAGCAATGACCGAGGCTACGCTTTTGCCGTCTACGCCCTTTACGCGCTAGGCTTTTTTACGGTCATAACGACCATCGTCGGCCTCATCATCGCTCATGTGAAGGCGACCACCGCGCGTGGCGTTTGGCTCAGTCACTTCCAATTCCAGATCCGTACGTTCTGGATTGGGCTCCTTTATTTCGTCGTGGGCTTCGCCCTCCTCTACTTTTACATCGGATTTCTAATCGTGCTGTGGTGGACGATTTGGACTCTGGTTCGAATTATCAAGGGGGCTATCCTGCTGCACGACCGGCGCCCGATTGCCAAGCCAAGTTCGTGGCTTTTCGGTTAGTCCCATGAACCTCGCCGCGGAGCGCCTGTTGGCGTGCAGCGGCAATGATCGTAGTGGCAGCGGGCTCGTCACATTACCCGCGCACGTCCGCAAACTGCATCGAACGGCCGAAAAATGCCGACCTGGACTATAGCTGCATTTACCCACCGCGGCCGCGTACGTCCCCACAACGAGGACACGGTCGGCATCGGCAACCGTATCCTGACTGGTGACATGGACTCACCGTTGGTCATCACGGCACAGACCGGTTGCGCCCTCCTGATGATCGCGGACGGCATGGGTGGTCACGCGCAGGGCGCGATGGCTAGTCGAGCAGTCCTCGATTATCTAGTCGGAGCAGCTGATCGGCTTTCAGATCCCACCTCCTGTGCTGAAGTCATCGCGGAAGCGAATCAGCAGCTGTTCAAGATCATGAGCGAGCATGAAGAGGCAATCGGTATGGGTACGACGCTCGTTGGAGCCGCTCTGACACCAGACCGGATGGTTACCTTCAACGTCGGTGATAGCCGATGCTATGTCTTCAGCGGGGGCCAACTGGTACAGCTAAGCAGTGATGACGTCCCGGCAGACGCGGGCGATCGCTTCGGTCCCCGCCGGTCTCATGCTCTCACTCAAGCCTTGGGAGGAACCTCATTTCTCATCCCACTCGAACCGCACTTCTCGGTCGACCCTCCCCTTACACCCGGAGAAACTCTGCTCCTGTGCAGCGACGGCCTCACCGATATGGTGGCCAACGATGTCATCAGCAGCACCTTGCGCAAGTCCAACGATCCCCTCCAAATCACGCGTAAGCTCGCCGCCAAGGCTTTCAGTGGCGGTGCGCGAGATAACATTTCTCTATTGGTGGCACGCTTCGGTGACCCGCCGCACTCCAAAGTCAATCGAAAGAGCTAGGAGACCAGCGAAATTTCAGAAGAGTGGGGAGAGCGCTCGGCCAGCGCTGGCGCCAGTCGGCGGTTTACCCAGGCGTGCGCGAGGCGCATTGCCCCTTAGAGTTCGAGCGGGAGAATGCTGGCAGTTCAATAGAGGTGAACACTAGAGAGAGAGAGTGAGCGTCCAAAAGAGGTCTCGCAGGAGGGTCAGCATGGCCCCGGCGGGACCGGTGACCGAGTGCAGTCGCGAGACGGGTTAGGAAGCCGAACGCGGGACAGTGATAGCGACGTCGGCATGCAATGGCGCCGGGGTCCGCGAGCGAGTGCCTCCGGCGAGCAAGTCATTACGTTGCGCGAGGCAGGCGAGCCGTCAGGCAAGGATCAACACATTTCGCGGCTGACCTCTCTTTACTACTCCTACTTGCATAACGTACAAGCCTGTCAACTCGTGGAGCACACCTCGAGCCAATGATGCTCGGGGCGCTTGAGATCAATGCAAAGCTCATGCGCCCCTTGGAAAGGTGCAAAAGTCGATGCTGTGGCGGCCTTCCACTTACGGCGAGCGCGCGTTTCTACATATCTACGAAGCCCTAGGTCGTCACGTGAGCGTCGATGCATCCCCCGGCATAACGTTGGACTTTCTGGTAAACGAGCGATCGTTCCAGGAATTCGCGAGGCTTCATGCGACGATTGAAACATTCATCAGATGCATGCGCGCGGCGGTTTATCTCCAGCCTGAGATCGGTCATCTTGCGCCAATGGAATTCGGCAAACAACTATGGAAGCGCGACTACGTACCTCGCAGCCTTTCGTCCGATCGCCGCTTTTGTGAACTGCTCAAACAGACCTCAATAATTAGCTCCGAATCAAAAGCCGCTCCAACTGCTGTCGCCAAGGATATAAAAGATGGGACCTCGGACGGGACTACAAGATGCTACTTATGTGGAATCAAGCTGACGAAGGCTGGGCCATCGCATTCCAGATCAACCGTGGAGCACTTGTGGCCGTTGAGCTTAGGCGGCGAGTCGATTGAGGCCAATCTCATAGCTGCCTGTCAGGATTGCAACACCAAGCGCGCTAATTCGATAACTTGGGCATGGGGTCCGGTACAGTCCACCGATTACCGACATGATCCAAAGATCAATCCGGACGTTCAACTGCGCATATCTTTGGCGATGGCGAAACTAATGTTGGAAGCCTCCGGAGAGCGCGGAGGAGGTCGTTGTTCGCTCAAGGAAGCGGCGCTGCGGCTTGCTCCGCTGTTTCCTAATCTCGCCATCAAAGATGGTCGGCATCGGGTCTATTTTGAATTACTGGACGAGGTGAGGAGAGCTGGATGAAGCGTCCGTCAAAGATCAAGACTTTTGATTATTTCGCTCTGAGCTACTCGCAACGAGGAACAAAGAATTCCCCAAAATTCATTATGTTTCATGCGCCGGCGGCTGAGATTATCGAGTGGGCTGATGTCGATCGGCTAAAGCCAGATAATCTCACCGGAGCGCAGCGTCCTCTTCGTGACCTGAAGGTGAAAAAGGTGGCGAAGTTTCTCGATGCAGATCCACGCAACACCATTCCGACCGCTGTTGTCGTCGCACTCGATGCTGACGCGGTCACCTACACGGGGAATACGGATAAAAAGGACCGCGGACAATGCGGTAAACTCGTCATTTCACTAAAGAGCGCGGACAAGCCGGGTCTTATCATTGATGGACAGCATCGCGCGTTTGGCGTTGCAAAGCACAGTGCGATGCTTCAGCTCAACGTGATCGCCTTCATCGGCGGAGATGACGCCGAACGCGCATTCCAGTTTGTCGTGATCAACAATAGCGCGACGCGTGTTTCGAGAGATCACATCAGGGCACTTAATCTCGCGTTTGATAAGGATACATTGAACGATCGGCTGGTGCAGAGCGCGGGCGTCACGTTGGGGATGAAAGATGCAAAATTCGAGGATTACACGTTCGTAGATAGCATTCCGCCCTTCAAGGGTCTCTTGGACTGGCCGACCAACAGGCACGGATACATCGCCCCGAACGCAATCGAGAGCGCCTTGGCGGAGACGAGGGATAGAGCGACGCTGCTGGGTATCGAAGACCTGGAACGAGATTTCTTTCTCGCGATTTGGATGCGAATAAAAGAGAGATTTGGTGCTGCTTGGCGGATGAACACCCCGGAGAAGCCCAGCCATCTTTTGCAAAAGGTCTCCATTATAGTCCTGACGATATATGTCTTAGATAGTCTTGAGGCAGCACAGCGGATGTCCGATCAACCGCTGGATTTCGCCAACGAGGAGGTTTTTGCCACTTCTGTCGACCGCGTGCTAAAGCGGATTCCACTCGAGTTTTGGACAGTCGAGTGGCAACTGAAAGAACTCGATACCGGCGCAGGGCGCGATGCTTTGCTGGAAGCGTTGAAGACCATCGATTCAAATGCTCGTTATGGCCGCCCCTGGTACGACCGTGTCGCACTCGTTGATCCAGGAGACCTAGCGGAGCAATATGAGCGACAACACGCCCCTAAGAAAAAAGCCAAGAAGACTGCCAAGAAGCGGGCATAGACAAGATGCTATAAAGACTTACCGACTTCGCATCTTTCGTAGAGACTGCGCGTGGGGGCGGCACGTTCCTCGGCGCTATGCCGTGCCATCCGTCAACTCGATATGCTCCGATCGCCGGCTTGCTGAGCGAGCCTGCTAGAAGACCGGCTCGTGACCGAACTTCGTGGATTTCTCCTAGTTCATCGCGCGACTCTACAACAAATTCGCCGAAGCAAGCGATCGGCTGTGCTGCCCGCACAATTTCCGTCGAATCCGTCGGGAAAATAGAATGCGGCAAGCCGGAGGCTGTTGTGCGGAGAACGGCAACCGGCTCTAGAAACTGGCGCGCGCCTGCCAATTTGGGCCTTAGCCCGTTTCCGAGCGAACGCTTGTCAAAGTCCAAGCCGACACTTCCGGGTTGGCTACAGAGGGGGCCGGCCGGCGCAGAAAAGTGACTAACCCGATCGATAATGGCGCGCAGTTCTGCAAATAACTGCGCCCCTACTTTTTGGAATTGATCAATCCCACTTCCCACAAATCTCAATTTGCAATTTCCACGGTGGCGGGCTAGCTAAGTTGCGGCGAGGCCAATATGTTGCGAATCACGCGGCCCTTCGACGCTTTAACCCAGTGCCGCAAGAGTGCTCCGGTTTCGTGTGCCATCCAACCGGGCCATTTACGAGGTTAGTGGGCGCAGTTAATCATGCCAATGAGACCAGAACACTGCTTGGAAGATCACGGTTACATAATACCTAACGACGTCGTAATCACAACCTGCTCTCATCGCAAGTCAGCGAAACCAAGCCGCGCTGCGACGCCATCTTCACTGACGTGCGGAAATCAGACAGCCGTAGCCGAAAAGTGGATCGCCAAGGTCGGCGGGCTCCCAAGGTGCAGGTCGGCAGACACGTTTTACGCGGGTAGAGCATTCGGGCTGGCAAAAGAAGCAGCTAATCTCTCCACAGCCCGGCTCTACATCCTTTCGGCCGGCCTTGGACTCGTGCCCGCCTCTCGGTTGATCCCTGCGTACGGATTGACGATTACGACGCGTCACGAACAGTCAATTTCTCGGAAGATATTCGGCGACTTCGATCCGGCCGAATGGTTCTCAAGCCTTTTGAAGGCCCCCTATTCCGATGATTGGAGGGACGTTGCGGGCCGGAAGTCGGGGCGCATTCTTTTGGCACTTTCTCGGCCTTATGCGGAGATGGTGGGCGCCAGTCTCACCAATGCGCCGCCGAAGATGCTCGAAAGGCTCAGGATATTCGGCGTTTCGCTCGAGGGCGCATTGCCGGCAACGTTGCACGCGGCCATCGCGCCCTACGATGAGCGGCTCAACGCAATCTTTCCCGGTACTCGCACTGACTTCGCGCAACGAGCGATGCTCCATTTCGCCAAGTCGGTAGCGCCAAAGCCGAGCAAGGGACGGGAGGACGACTTCGCAGCCGTCAAATCCTCGCTCAAGGGTCTGAAGTTGCCGCGGTTGGTCCAGCGTCCGCGTGTGACGGACGAGGAGATTCTTGCGGTCATCAAGAGGCGGTTGCGGATGCAGTCCGGCGCCGCGGGGATGCTCGCTGCTCTTCGGCACGAAGAGGGGCTTGCCTGCGAGCAGTCTCGGTTCGGACGACTGTACCGCATCGCCGCCGGAAAGAGCGGGGTGTGATGACCCGCCCGAAGAAGACCGACGATCCAGTGCTCGCGGTACGCGCGGTTAGAACGCGGCAAGCCGACAAGCCGGTGTACGCCTTCTTCATGGCGGGTGCGGACCTTCTGAAGATCGCGGAGATCAGTCGCGTCCACCGAGACGGCGACGGTTCGTTGCACGGCTTTCAGCGAAGGGGAATTAGGAGCCACGTGCAAGCCATCACCGATTTTCTGGATCAGGGGCCGGTTCTCTTTCCGAACGCAATCATCCTGGCCATAGCGCCGACCGCGCGCTTCATCCAGTCCCGCGGAGAGCGTCCAGAGGGCGACACGCGAATTTGCGAGTCAGGTACGCTGCGAATTCCGATGCCGCGAGACGGCGCTAAGTGCGCCTGGATCGTCGACGGTCAGCAGCGGTCAATCGCTCTGTCCCAGGCCCAGAACAAAGCCTTCCCGGTACCGGTCATAGCGTTCGTCTCAGAAGAGCTATCGGTCCATCGCGAACAGTTCATTCTAGTGAACAAGGCGAGACCGCTCGATCCTCGACTGATCAACGAACTGCTGCCGGAACTAGACGTGGTCTTTCCGCGCGACCTGTCGGCACGAAAGATCCCGAGTGAACTGGTGAATCTGCTGCAGACCTCGCAGAACTCCCCTTTCAAGGGTCTCATCAAGCGGATATCCGAGGACTCGTCCGAAGCCGTTGTAACCGATACCACTCTGGTGAAAGCGATCCGCAATAGCATCAACGGGGCGCTTGGCGCTTTGGCGCCCTATAAGGCGACCGGCAGCACTCCGGCAGACGTGGATGCCATGTTTCGTCTTCTCGTTGGATTTTGGTGCGCCGTGCGGGACGTGTTCCCTAATGCTTGGGGTCGGCCGCCAACTGAGAGCCGATTAATGCATTCCGCGGGCATCGCCGCCATGAGCGTATTGATGGACCGTGTGATGTCCCGCGCAGCGCCCGGCGCGGATCTGCGTCGGCACGCCGCCGAGGCACTCGCGCGGCTTGCTCCACAGTGCCGCTGGACATCGGGCCGCTGGAACGAGCTTCAACGCGACTGGAACGAGATCCAGAACGTCAGCAAGGATATCCGCATGCTGGCGGGATATTTGGTGCGGCTCGATCACGCGCACGCATTCTCGAAGGTGGCGTGATGCGCTTCATATTTGCTGACAGCATTGACACCATCGATCCCCTTTACGACTTCGTTGCCGACCGAAATGGTCTCGGCCGCCTGGTACATCGCGACGACCAATACCCGCATGAATTTCTCGAGAAGGCCCCCTACGACGGAATACTGATTTCGCGCGCTATTGTGGGCGATGCGGCGTTTCCCGGAAAATATTCGGAAGCTCAGATGATGCGCTTCCGGAGAGAGGGGGCGAGGAAATTCCTGCGGTATCCGCTCGCCAAGTTTCCCGACAGCATGCTGGTGGGCGATTGCGGAGCGTTCAACTACAGAAATCTTCCGGAACCGCCCTACCGTGCGGATGATACCGCCGAGTTCTATGCGGACGCGGGGTTTACTCATGGCTGTTCTCCCGACCATGTCATCTTCGATTTCGACGAGGTCGGCCTCGTTCGCCGCTTCCGTGACGTACCGGTCGACGTGCGGCGGCGCTTCGAAATCACGCAGCAGAATGCTGCCGAATTTCTGAAGGTAGCCAAAAAGATCGGGAAGGACTTTACCCCGATGGGCGTCATCCAAGGATGGTCCGCAGACAGCATGGCCGATGCCGCGATGAACCTCGTCAAAATGGGATATCGGTATCTCGCGATCGGAGGCACCGTTCCCCTCAAGATTGACCAGATCCAAAGAATTCTTTCTACCTTAAGGAGCGCGATCCCCTCACGCATTCGTCTGCATCTGCTCGGGTTCGGCAAGATCGAGGAGCTCGCAGTCCTTGAGCGGCATAAGGTGAACAGCTTCGACACCACGTCTCCGCTGCTGCGTGCATTCAAGGATGCGAAGAAGAATTACTGGGTCCGCAACTCTTCCGGTGAACTTTCCTACTACACCGCGATACGCATTCCGCAGGCCACAGAGAACAACAAGCTCAAACGGAAGGCCTGTGAAGGCAGCCTTAATCAGGAATTGGCGAGGCGTCTGGAAAGTGCGGCTCTCGAAAGCGTTCGCGACTACGCCGCACGCAAAGCAGGTCTGGAGGAATGTCTCGACGCCGTGATGGAATATTGGGTAGCCCTCAACTGGGATGCCGACCCATCGCTAACGCGCCGGTCTCAAGCCACCTTGCGGCAGCGTGAGGTCTATTCGCGCACTCTTTCGGAGCGGCCATGGGAAAGCTGTGATTGCCGTGTTTGCCGCGAAGCCGGCGTCGAGGCCGTCATCTTCCGAACTTCAAACCGCAACAAACGTCGCGGCATCCACAACCTCCACGTATTCCACACTCATCTGAACCAATTCCGCGAGGAACTCGCATGACCAAACAGCGATATCTCCACTTCGACGCTCTCGCGCCAATCCAGAGTCCGAATTTCAAGGTTTTTACCTTCGTGGCGAGGGCCGACGAGATATCAAAGATTGCGCGTATCGAGCGTGCGGGTCGGGACGACGGCGGAGCCCTTCAAGGCTTCCAGCGGCCTCAGATCGCCGGCCATATTCGCGAGATCCGCGACTATCTAGAGAAACCGAGCGCCATTCTCCCAAACCCGATCGTCGTCGCCTTCATGGGAAATGCGAAGCTCAAAGGCGGATCCGCCGGCGACCGACGTCGCGAACTCGTCGTTGACACCGCTGGCGGACCGCCCGGCTGGATCGTCGACGGTCAGCAGCGCTTCACCGCCCTCTCTGAACTCCGCGGCCGCGACTTTGAGGTTCTGGTGTCCGGCTTTCTTTGTGAAACGGAAGAGGAGCTTCAGAAGCAATTCATTCTCGTCAACAACACCCGTCCTCTACCGAAGGCGTTGGTCTACGAGCTTCTTCCGAAGGTGGGCGATCTGCCGCCCCGCATGTCCGGTCGTTCGCAGGCCGCTCTCGTGACGGAGGCACTGAACTACCGTTCTGGATCATCGCTAGAGGGATTGATCAAGCAGCAGACCAATCCCAAGGGCTCGATACGGGACACCGTTCTTCAGCGCGTGATCATGAACTCACTAAGCGACGGCGCTCTACGGCTCTACGCCAGCGACGATCAGATGCTGCTCAAGCATGGCGTCACCATGATGAGCGAATTCTTTCACGCCGTGCAGCATGTCTTCGCTGACGATTGGATCGGCAAGACGCCCAAGACGTCGCGCCTCGTTCACGGCACGGGCATCATCGCGCTGGGCTACGTTATGGACTTTCTGAACGGAGCGACAGGTGCAGAGTCGCGGGACGAATTCGCCCGCGGCCTGAGGCTACTGAAAGGAAAGACCGCCTGGAGTTCAGGCGAATGGGACTTCGGCAGCGAGCGCCGCAGATGGAACGGGCTGCAAAACGTACCGGCAGACGTGCGTCAACTGACCTTGTATCTTACGCAGGTGCTGAAACGACGCCTCGCCGGTTCCGTGAAGGCGGCGTGACGACGTGAGCTACGCCGTCAAGGAGATGTTCTACTCTCTGCAGGGCGAGGGGCGCCATGCGGGACGGCCCGCAGTGTTCTGCCGGTTCGCGGGCTGCAATCTGTGGAGCGGACGCGAAGGCGACCGCGCGAGTGCCGCGTGCAACTTTTGCGACACGGACTTCGTCGGAACGGACGGTTTGGGCGGCGGCCGCTTCGATGGAGCCACGGCTCTAGCCGATGCCATCGAGAGCATGTGGGCCGGAGTCGGCGGGCAGCGATTCGTGGTCCTAACGGGCGGAGAACCTCTCCTTCAGGTAGACGACGCTCTCGTTTCCGCTTTGCACGAGGCCGCTTTCGAGATTGCGATCGAGACCAACGGGACGCTTCCAGTGCAGTCGCCGATCGATTGGATCACCGTGAGTCCGAAGGGCAAGACGAGACTTGCTCAGAAGTCCGGGAACGAGCTCAAACTGGTGTTTCCGCAAGAGGACGTCGATCCCTCCTCTTTTGAAGATCTCGCTTTTGAGCACTTCCTGCTGCAACCCATGGACGGTCCCCACCGTGACTCCAACATGGCGAGTGCGATCGCCTACTGCCTTGAACGACCGAAGTGGAAACTCTCGCTCCAAACGCACAAATACATGAGCATCAGATGATCTACGAACTCAGCAAGGAATTCCGGTTCGACTCGGCGCATACCCTGCATCGCACCGTCGATGTGGAGCCGAGCCTCAGGATCCACGGACACTCCTACCGGGCCGAGGTCGTTCTACGCGGACAACCTGATGCGAGCACGGGAATGCTGATGGACCTGTCCCTGTTCGAGCGAAGTCTCGAAGAAGCACGCAATGGCTTGGATCACCGGTTCCTGGACGAGATCAATGATCTTGGTCCTGCCACCATGGAAAACCTTGCCGCCTGGATCTGGCGTAAGGTGAAGCCTATTTGTCCCAACCTGTGGCGTGTTACCGTCCGCCGGGATAGCGATGCCGGCGCTTGCAGCGTGTTTGAGCGGGAGGCTGCCTGATGCCCGACAATACTGCCTTAGTGCTCTTTTCCGGCGGACAGGACTCCGCGACTTGTCTTGCGTGGGCTCTCGACCGGTTCAACTACGTCGAAACGATCGGCTTCGACTACCGCCAGCGTCATCGCGCCGAATTAGACGCCAGACGCGATTTCCGCCAAGGCCTGGAAACGGCGTTTCCCGCATGGGCCGTGAAGCTGGGCTCCGATCGCGTGCTGGACCTTTCCGTGCTCGGGGAGATCAGCGAGACCGCTCTGACGCGCGACGTCGAGATCGTCGCGGAGGCGTCTGGACTACCAAACACCTTCGTGCCAGGTCGTAACATCATGTTTCTCACTCTGGCGGCAGCTGTCGCCTACCGGCGTGGGCTCAAACATGTCGTGACCGGCGTGTGCGAGACGGACTATTCAGGATACCCCGATTGCCGCGACGACACCATCAAGGCGCTCCAAGTTGCACTCAACCTCGGCATGGAAAGCCGCTTCGTTCTCGAAACGCCTCTAATGTGGATCGATAAGGCCCAGACCTGGCACCTCGCGGAAGGACTAGGCGGTCAAACTTTGGTCGATCTGATCCGTGATCGAACGTTGACGTGCTATCAAGGAGATACTTCGACGAAAAACGAATGGGGCCGCGGCTGCGGCACTTGTCCGGCGTGTCAACTCCGCAAAACCGGGCACACGAAATTCAAGACGGAGCGCGCTGGATCGCCAGCCGGCGTCTGATGTACCCAAAGTAGGATCCCAAGAAACTCTCTCCTCTACAATGTCCGCAATGGCGTGACGGCGTCGGCGCAAATGACACCGGGGCGGAGATCTCGACCAATCGAGCTTCGGCGGTCGAATTCGCGCAGTTGACCGTTTTTGCCGAGGGGCAGTCAGGAAAACAGACGCTTACTTCTTCGATAGAAATTCGTCGACGCAACGCATGATGCTAGTGAAGCCGTGTCCCTGTGCGTACAGCAAAGGACGCTCGCCCCGATGGTTCCGTATGAAATCCGTGGCAGCGTGCTTCGCCGAAAGCGCGACGATGACGAAGATATCGGCATTTTCCGCCAGCGCCTTCAACTCTTTACTGCCACCATGTTCCGCCGAGCAGTCGACCACAGCCGACGGCAAGGTCTTCTCCAAAATCACCTTCGCTTGTCTACTCACGCTCTCGGTCAGCGTGTAGATGGCAATCCTCAGTCCGGGAGGAACAACACGCGCGTTGTCCGAGAAGGTCGTCGAAACGATCGCGTCGACGGTTTCGGTCGACCAACCGAGGGTGCCGGCCAATTCCGCCAAGGAGGCGCGCTGCAGTGAGTTCAATCTGCTTCGCAGCGGCTCGACCCTCGCGAGCGCCAAATGCCAGAAGGACAAGCGCGCTTCGGCGTCCGGAGCCGGAAAGAGCAACGTCTCCTCGACGATATCGAGCAGCCAATAGACAGAGTCGGCACCGAGGCCGGATCCCATCAGTTCGGACACGTCGCTAAGCAGATCCTTATAGGCGTCCGCAGCCAGGCCGACGGATAGCAAGGCCTTGGCGAGAAGTCCGGTAGATTCGTAGATGGGCCTGCCGCGGCGGCTGCCGATCGCGAACATCGTCAAAAGCATCGAGTAGATTGGGAGAAAGGACGCCCGGGGGAAGTCCGAGTCACCTTGGAGCCATGCCACCATTAGCGGTAGCGCGTCCGTCGTGCGGTCGCCAGCGATCGTGCCTTCTTCCACTTTGGCGAGGGCTGTTCGCAATCTGGCCACGTTCGCCGGATCGGCCTCGATGTCGCCAATGCTCCATTCGTCCTTCCCCCGGCGCGCGATCGAAAGAGCTTCTCCGAAGCCGGGTTCGTGCACCCGCTCAAGCCATTCGATCCAGTTAACCGGCAGCGCGGGCGGCACGCCTTGGGGGGCCAGTTCCCGAAGGGCGGACTTGAACGGCTCCGCGCTCCGGAGTGCGTCCAATTGGTCTTGCGAAAGATCTCGTAGCGCCGTCCATAGCGCGTTGATCTGCTCTAGCGGAGAAAGTCCGTCGGTCTTCGCCAGCGCGATCCGGGCACCGTCCAGCGCGGTCGGCGCCGGGACCGACGACGGGATTTCGGCTTCCGCGGCTCCCAGATGCGCCGCAAGCCAGCCGATCGCGTCGGAGCGTGATCGCAGATGCTTCGCGATGTCATTGCGGTCGCCATCTGCGATGGTTTCGATTGCGTAGATGCGCAGAGCCGAGTCGCCGATCACAGCCGGCGGCGGCAGCACGATCAGGGATTGGGCCAGAGGTCGGCATTCCCGTTGGTAGGTACTCAGGAGTGTATCGAGCCCTTCCGGCTCAAACGCGGGCGCGAGCTTCGTCCGGAAAAGGGCCTCCAGGATTGAGTTCGTGACGGACGGAGGTCGGCGCGCGTTACAGAGGTCCTTCAGACCCGGCATGGCGACGATGCCCTGCCAGTCTTCGAAGGCGGCGAACAGTTGAACTTTCAGGAAGCAAATGTTGAGTGCATCTAGCCGCAACTCGTCTTCCAGCCGCTTGACGATGGACCATGCACCTTCCCGCCGTCCGACGTTGATCTGGTCCTGGAAATCCGCGAGCAGCCAACTGGTCGGCTCGGGTGGCCTGCTGTCCATCGCAGGTGCACGCGACCATACAGTGACGAGCCGAACCAGAGCCCTCAAACCTTGGGCAAGGAGGTCGGCTGGTAGATCCAGGATGCCGACGGTGCTCGGATCGGCTTCCGCGAGAACCTTCTCGATCGCATCCGTTCCGGAGAGCGTCCCCGGCAGACCGTTGAAAGACGTGAGCGTGGGACCGGCAAAGGAAAGGAGAAGCGGCCGGAGTTGTCGCCATTGCCGATCATCGTTCGCCAAAGCATACACCCGGACTCCGCCGGCCGGCATCGCAATCGGGACCAGGCCGCCCGGAAAATCCGGGTCGGTAGCGGAGGCCGCGAGCCTCTCGAAAAGCTGCCGCCAATCCTCCCCAATCGCGCCTGCGAGGGTCGCGATCTTTGACAATATTGCGGCGGACCGCTGAGTGGTGTCGCAGATCATCGCACCAAGCCTTCCCACTGGCTTTCGAGTTGCAGCGATTGCTCGGCCACGGTGGCCGGATCGCATCGGAGCACCAAGTGCTCACCGTTCACGGTGATTCCATTCACCGTGAGATTCATCGATGCGCTCAAGAAGTAATCGGATCCGAGCAATCCCTTGGCGTGATAGTCCTTCTTTACGATCCACTTAACCTTGTCGCCGTGCCGGCTCTTCAGATCCTTCAGCTTGGCGACGAAGTAATTGTTGTGCCCGTGTTCGCGGATGATCAGTCTCAGCTTTACGTTCCGGACAAGCAACGCTTCGAGCACTTTCGAAAGTCTTATCTGCGTGGCGGGCCAGTCGGGTTCAAGCGCCGAGAATTGTCGCGCCGAATTGTCCAGCAGTTCGATGTCGGTGATCCAAGCGAAGCATAGCCAGAGCTTGGCGCTCGGGTGGATGAGTTCGGCGGCGAACAGGCCCTGCAAAAGATCGCGCACCGCCCGCGATTGCGCTGGCCCGTGCAGGTCCCGGGAGGATGAAGCCATCATACCTGCTCCCGAAGCACGAGGGTCGCCAATACCTTACCCTCGAGACGTTCGACGCGGTCCACAGCGGGGAAGAACTGCAAGAAGCCTACGTCCACCGGTGTCACCAGAAGCATGACCAGCGCCGCTCTGAAGTCCGCGCTTCGCGAGCTGTCGGCCAGGAGCTTCACCGTGCCAAATCTTTCGAGCGCTTCTTCTAGCCTTGCATCCCAGTTTTCCTCCGCGAGATCGACTTCCGTCACCGCGGCGGACATCAGCAGCGCCCGCACGAGCGCGGGGTCGGTAGTTTTCGTGCCTCTGTAGGGATTGTACGACCGGAGCGAGCGCAAGCGGACCTCCCCTGCTCGCGGCCACAGCAGGTTCGTAACTGCAGCGATGATTGACACGCGCGCGGCCCCTTGACCGGGCAGGCGTCCAAGGAACGCCTTGACTTCGGCCACGATCGCCGGGTCCCTCGCACAAACGTAGCTGAATTCGCGAAGCCCGAGGGCGATACCCGTTCGCGCCTCCGTCCTGTCCCAGTGTTCGAGCAGCCGCGCAAGGAGCTCATCGAGCGCCGGACCTGCGCCCGCCCTCAGCAGTCGACTCGTCAACGACACGGTCAACGCATGACCGAGATCGCTCATGCCACGACGGACGAGAAGCCCGGAAAATTCGCGCCACTGTCTTTCGAATTCCCGATGCCCCTCGGCCGCGCGCAATCGCGCGAGCCTCTCAATTACCTCTGCATCTCGACCCGCGAGAGCGACTACCCTCCTTAACCCGTCGTCCACTAGTTCGAGATCGGTGGCCGCGAGGGATGCTTCGAGCGCGTTGAAGAAGATCCGCGGTTCGGCCGAGAAGCGATCGGCAAAGGCCTGGATGACGCCCGCGCCTCCCAGCGTGGATTCGGTCACCCAGATCCTCCAAACTCCTGTCTCCTCGTCGTCCTGGACATCGACAAGCAAATCGTCGACCGCCGCGTGCCGAGGAGCCGAGGCCATGCAGGCCTGCAGGAGCGCCTCGGCGAGCGTGTGCGCGATCGTATCCCTCAGCCACCTGCCGTAGCCGTCGTCCGACCTATCGTCGAACCGCGCTGCCAAGGCGCGCAGACGGTCGCGGACCTCGCGGCGACCGAGTTGTTCCGAGAGGCTGCGCTGCAGCCGGCTACTTCCGTGTCCCGCGAAGTGCCCCGTCCCATTGTCTCCTGCCGCATCGTCGTCGGGGTCCTCCTGATCCGTCGCATCGTCGGAGGGATCGACGACCTCCGGCGGCGCGGCGCCGAACAATTCCGACATCGCATCGTGCATGAGCGCCTGAAGCCGATCCTCGGCCAGAAGGTCGACGGCGGTCTCGGACAGGCTTCGACCGGTCACCGCGGACTCCGCGCAGAGCGCGGAAAGGAGAATCTGGAAGAGCCATTCGCGCTGGAATTCGTTGAGATCGTGCGGGAGAAGAGCGTCGGCTCGGAACGAGTCCCTGAGAAACGCCAGCCACGTGTTTGCGGCGAGGAGACCCGGCAATGTCGTCCGCAGGAGTTCGTCGATGCTCGGCAGCGACAACTCCATGAAAAATCCGTCGACTTCGAGTTCGTATCCTAGAGCCGCCGGACCTCGTTCGTCGCGGAAGCGCGTAACAATCTGGAATTCGTCGCCGCGGGTGCGGATGTTAGCGTGCGACAAAGACGCGAAGCGACGCACCGTGATGCTCGATCGGAATCGATGTAGGTGGAACGAAACCATCCTGACGTAGGTCAACCACGCGGATCGCGATGGCACGGGGACGACGAGGGGATCGCCGTTTGTCGACAGTTCACTCTGCCAAACGAGTTGAGCGTTGCTCGTCGGCATGATGTTCTTCGGCGTCGCCTGCATCCGCACGGACCATGGCCGGTAGACGCGCACTTCTTCTTCCGCGGTAAGGTCGTTGCAGTTGGCCTTAAAGGACCCGATATACTCGTGTTCTTCGGCGAAATCCGAGACGAGCATCTCCTGGCCCGGGAGCGTGGGGTCGACCGGTACCCAATGGGACAGGCCGGCCCGTTCGAACGCGAACCTGCGGGTGACCCTGCCGGGCGCGAGTTGCTTCAGAGCCTGCAAGATCGGCATGGTCTCCGTTCTCTCGTCCAGACGAGCTGACGCCGCGGGAAGAGAGATACGGACTTCGGGAAGGCTGAGGTCACTGAATAGGTTGCGAGGAATGAAATCTGGCAGGGGATGATAGTCGGTCTGGAAGTCGCGCCGTTCCGTGCCTTCGGGAAAGGCGAGCTTCCAATCCCTGAAGAGCCTGCGCACAATTGTGGGTATGGCTTCGAGAAGCAGCGATCGGGGCGCGCGCCAGAGCACATCATCCAGCGCTGCTTCGTCGAGCTTCAACGCTCCTCCGATGAAGGATCGAAGGTCCGCGACCGTGCCGGACTTCGCCTGGGACAGGTCGATCAGAAGATTGCGCACGTCTTCCAAAACCTGCACGGTCGACACATTTGCCGTCTGTAGGGGCCGACTGAGGAGATCCCAGATCCAAGCCCTTTGTGGTCCGGCGGTCTTGGAGGCCAACCAGTCCATGAGGCAGTACACGGCCTGCATCTTGAGGACGTAGTGGTTGCCGATCGGCAGATGCTGGACGTCGAGCGAGGGGTCGAACAGGTGTTCGTACGCCTGATACAGCGCGCGGTCGCGACCGTAGTCCGACAGCACCGTTATCGTAATCGGTCGCATCGAGCCCCGGCGTCCCGCGCGACCTTTGCGCTGGAGGAACGACGCCATCGCCCGCGGCGCCTTATGCTGGATAACGGCGCCAACATCGGGATCGTTGTAGCCCACTTCGAGGGTCGACGTCGCGACGATGACATTGGAACGAGTGTCTACTCCCGCGTCCTGCGAGGTCGTCCGACCGACGACGAGACGTCGATCCAACTGATGTCCGATTTCTTCGCACATCCGCCAGCGTTGACCCTCAAGGTCGCGCAGCGCCGCGTCAGCGCCCCCGGCGCGCAGGTTGGCTAACGGCAACCTGTTGGGAGTTGGTCGTCCCCAGATGTCGTAAGCTTCCGAATCTCGGATGTCGTCGAACAACCTGTTCGTCACATCCAGATCGTCCGTGAAGAGGAACGTGCGCGCTCCGAAAAGTCCATGCGACACGGGACGCTGAGGCGGATCGAGCGTACGGCCCACCAGCATCGAGGTCTGGATCGTGGTCGACAGAAGCGATGCGCGCGAAGCCGGATCTCCGCGAAGCATCAATTGATACTCTGCTCCCTGCTCTTCCATCTCGTCGGATGACGGCGTTATTTCGACGACATCATCGGCGTTCGCGCCTGTTAGATCCGCGAAGAAACGCGGTGCTTCCGACAAGGTCGCCGAGAGGCCTGCCCACATGACGGGGGCGCCGAGCAGGTGACGCCATCGACGCAGCGTCAATGCGACCTGTGCTCCGCTCGTACCTTCGTAGGTGTGGACTTCGTCGAGTAAAGCCAGGAAAGGCTTCTTTGCAGGCGGGACGCCGATGCCGAAGACCGACCTAGTCCAATGATCGGACATACGTTGATTCAGGATCTCGGTGGTCGTGAACAATATATCCGGCGGGCGTCTCTGGATGCTCTCGCGTGTCAGGGCGATTCGGGTCGACGGGACTTGACCCGAACATCCGGCGTTCGCGCAATGCAACTCCTCCCGAGACGCCTCGATGTCTCTCGATTTCCAAAGAAGTTCGCCTTCGCATACCGGGCATCGAAGCCAAGGACACACGAAGTCAGAACCTCTGCGTGTCCACTCCCTCTCGTCAATGCTGCGAATGTCCGGGCGCCGCGGCGTCGACCCGAAGAAAGCTCCCAGTCGAACGGGCCGTATATTCCTCGCCTCGAGCTGGTCGTCGAGTGCGCGGGCAATCCGGTAGGCCTCCCCGAACTGATCCTTCAGAAGTTCGATGCGGGGATAGACTGCGAGGACTTTGACCCAGAAATCGGGCCCCATGGCCTCACCGACGCGCACCAGTGCGGGAAGATAGAACGCGAGGGTCTTACCGCTGCCGGTGCCTGCCGTGACGATCGTCCCGCCGTCGGCGGGATCTAGAACCAGTCGTGCTGCCGACCGCTCCTGGAACGACGCCAGCCGAAAACCGCCCCTCGCGGAGGTGAGTGCCCGCCAGAGCTCGTGCCTAAGCGGCGAGCGCCCGAGGGTCGAAACATGTTCCGCGAGGATGTCCTCCGGGTCGCGATCGCGGACGGGAAAGCGCCTAGGCCGACGGTCGATCCTGAAATCCGCCACGAGTCGAGGCGCGCTTTGCCACGGCTTCCGATCGAACAATTGTCTCAAGGAAGCCAAAAGTCTCGTCATCTCAGCGAATCTCGAACGATATCGCTCACTCGCGCCGGCCCCTCTGAATTCGAAGATCAGCTTCGCGTCGAGCAGCTCTTCCAAAACGTCTTCGGCGTCCGAGTCTTCGCAGTATCGCTCGGCCAGGTCGAGAGCCTCGTCCTCCGATAGGGATCCGTCCGCAAAGCCCCATTCGAGCGACATCATCTCGATCTTTTCGATCTCGTCGAGAAGGCGTCGGGCGGCATTGGAAAGCGGCATGGAGTCGACCTATCGCAACTTGATACGGAAGAGGTGGATGAGGCCTCGCTCTCGAAGCCATGCCTCGATGCTTGGTGTGAATGACCCGAGCAGTGCCCCTTCGAAACCGCAAGCCCGCAGAAAGTCGATTACGTCCTTCGGAATGCCTCCCGCCGTCATCCTCTCCCATATCTCGCGGTGTTCTGCCGCCAACCGCTTGATTTCGTCGATCGAGGCCGCAGGATCCGAAGGTACGGTTTGCGCCAGTTGCGAAACTCGCTTCTGCAACGAGCGGATCCGCTCGACCGTCGATCGATAGTCGGCAATCGCGGCGAGTGCGGTAAGAATCTCTTCGGGGGCGCTCTCACTGATCGTATCGACATGGAGTTTCCACGCGTCGAGAGAGGCCTTCTCGGCCGCTTGCGCGACATGCAACAGCCGATCAACGAAATCGAATCTTATGTCGATCGAGGGGTTCACGAGATTGTTAGGGTCTTCGCGTAATTCCTTCAAGAGCCCGGTCGCCCGCTTCCCCAGCGTATCGCCTTCCTTCGGAACGAAAGATACAGCGATTCCGGTCTTGCGGATCTTCGCCACCACGTCGGCAGAAGCAACAAGCTTCTCCGCGACTGGGGCGAGTTGTTCCGCGCGGGTCTGCAGCGACTTCGCCTCTCCGGCGGAGCGCTTCAGCTTCTCGAACTGCGCGATCTCATCAATGAGTTTGGAAGTTCGTTCAAGCAGCACGGGAGGGCTCCTCA
>Ga0214544_1001528_pt1 | contig 48305 bp, 22 predicted proteins | sample CNSS3metaG_FD_160074 | JGI IMG/M metagenome (GOLD analysis project Ga0214544, IMG submission 160074) | Root nodule microbial communities from cowpea collected in UCLA plant growth center, Los Angeles, California, USA - CNSS3 | ecosystem: Host-associated > Plants > Roots > Nodule | place: USA...
ATATTAGAGAGAGAATATATATATATATATATATATATATATATATATATATATATATATATATATATATATATATTAAGATTTAGGGTTTAGAGATTTCTTTTGTCATCCATTCAAATTGTTAGAAAGATTAGTATATTCGAAGAAGAAAATTAAATTTGTTATGTTAGACTAGTATCTAATGCATGCAATGATGAGTTTGGGTTCCAAATGGTTATAGGGTAATTTCAAATTCAATTGAGATATAGAAGGTGAAAGTTATTTAAGTAATTTAATATTACATGTTTAATTTATATGATGTGAAATGTATCATATAGTATGTATTTCTCGCTTTTCTAGAAATATTGAAAGTGAACTCCGGTTCTGTTAGTATTTAGTGTGACGTTTATATTAGTGTTTAGTCTGACGCCATAACATGTGTTTTTAATTCTACAGGGAAAAAGTATTTTTGACACCAACATATTTTTCTTACATATTTGACACTATCTATAATAATAAACTATATTTAATTTAAAAATAAATTAAATTGTTGAATAAAAAGATTAAATTAATAAAAATGGTTGTAGGAAAGGAGTAGAACTTTGATGGGTGTCGGCCTATCAATTCCTATACATGGATTAGTATATTTCTATCTTTATTATTGATTAAAAAAAACTATTTAAATGTATAATTATTTATAAATATTTTTTCTCGACAATTTGACACCATTAAATATAACTTAAATCCGTTCATATATTTTGACTAATTTTCCATTTATCTCTTATAAATGTGCATAATTTTTTCTTTATATATCACATTATGATATTATAACTTTTTTTATCGTGATCACGCTAATACTAATCATAAAACATATATTTTTAACTATTAATATTTTTTCTAACAATGAAAAATAATTTTCAGATTAGAATCAATCGAAGAACAAGGGAAAAAATTATATTGAGATTATCAAACAACCAATAAATGAAATATTCAATCAGAATATAAGTTCAAAAATAAAAATGAAATACTAAAGTAAACGTCATTCATTCATGACAAATAAATGTGGTACACTCTTTTCTTTTACAAATGGATAAACGATAATTATCAAACAAGAGGAAATTATCAACCTCCTTGAAAATGAAAGTTCATTAACATCATTGATTTCTTTTTCTTGTTTCCATCCTCACCACCTCATCCCAACATGCTTCTTTCATATTTTGTGATGTTTTGCCAACTCCACTAATGTGTAACATAGGATTGGAAAGTGCATGATAGAAAAATAATCTCTCTCATCTCATTGAAGCTCACCGACAAATAAGAGTACAAGTAAAAAATAAATATTTTTCTTAAAAAAAATTACAAATTTTCTCATGTAAATTTTCTGACAAAAATCATAGACCTTCTTATAAGATATATAACATATATGATATACCTATCCAAATCAACTATACATCCAAGAAATTTATTATCTTGTAATAATAACACTTAAATCAACTCTTTGTTTTTATAGTAAAGATGACAAATAAATTAGGATGACAAATAAACTTGTCTTATGAGTATTGTTCAAATATATCATTATTTTAATAGAAAATTTTAGCATTGATTGGGTACAATTATGGTTATGGATAATACCTATTTTTTTTCATTTATGTCCCCCATATCCGTGCAAATACTCATCGTCATCCTTAGAGTTGTCAAAGTGGATCAGAAATCGTGGGCTAACTCGGCCCACTACGGGTTCGGACCTGGTTGGGTTGAAATTTTTTTACAAAATTTTAGTACGAGTTAATTTTTGACCCGACCCACCAAGAACCCGGCTCACCTGGGTTGAACTTGTGATGAGTTGGATTGGTCACCAACCCACTTGCAGATAAATGTTCACACAATTTTTTTGTATTTGGATTGCATTAACCTGTTTTTTTAGCCAACATATTGGGTTGACAAATGCAAACATAATATTTTTGTAATTTTGGTTTGTATTTGGGGTTGAATATTATTTTGGATTATAATGAAGTTTATTTAGATTTTAATCACAATTAAAATTTAATTTTTTTTGGACAGAATAAAAAAAATTATATTTTTTCTAATTAGGTGAGCCAATGAGCTAATCTGTTTAATCCACCAACCCGTGATGGGTCGGGCTGGGCCAGATAAACCGTTTTGACAGCTCTAGTCATCCTTGCTTAATTTACTAAAGTGCTCATAACCTAAAATAATTATATATATATATATATATATATATATATAATAGAAGTTATTTCATTAGAATTTAGAGAAAGGAATTAAAGAGACATTTGCAATATTTATAAACTTGAATATTTGTTTAATTAACATTTCTAAAATTAATAGATTTTAATATTGTCATAAAATTTTATTTATATGTAATTGGGTAATAATATATATAATTATTTCACTTTGATCCAAATGTTATTTGGTAGTATGATTTAGAATTATATAGTTATAATTTCTTTCTAAATATTAACATTCAAGAAAGGGAAATACATATTTTAATATTTTGATAATATCATGTTTCCTTTGTCATGATTTTTTTTTTTACAAAAAATTAATTAATTGATATTGAAATATTAAGAGAATGGTATGAACACAGGTTCAAGTATACCCGTTATCCAATGTGTTGTCCTTAGAGCAAAAGCATTGGACAGAAATATGTGACTGAGTTATGTTTTTGATGATGTCCACAATGGAAAAATGTACATGCCATGTATGTCTCCCTAAGTATAGGATAAAAAAGTCAAGATGTGTTTAGAATAAGGAAAAACTAAAACCCTTTAGAATCATCTTTACCTGTGCATAATCCATTATGAACCAATTGGCGTGAAAGTTTAAAAAGTATTTGAAAATTGTCCAGTTAATCCATTAGATTAATAATCTAATAAATTAAAAGGCTAATAATAGAATCGATAAAAACATATGAATTGGAATTTGATCATTAAAACTGGTCTTTTGACTTCACGAAAAGTGTGACTATCTTGTGTCTTAGAGTTAAGATTTACTAGGTGTTTTGTTATTCTTGTAATTCTTTTGAGACATAGTGGAAAAATTCCATAGCTAAGTTTGCTAGGGTAAATTGGATGTAGATTCTAAGGAATCAAACCAGTATAAAATCCTTGTGTTTGGATATTCTATATTTCCTTCCATTTATTTTGTTATGATATAAACAATCCAACACTTGAGCATCAAATTATATTGTGTTAATCTTTTTAGCAAGTTTTCTTTTAAAATCTAGTCTTAAAAAGATCAAATCAAACTAAAATTTTAAATACCATTTCAACCCCCTCCCTCATGGTTTGAGAAGATTGACCTATCTTTTTAACACAATGGTGATGGAGATGAGACAAAAACTGGATATGGAAATGAGGATGAAAATAAATTTTTACTTCAGACATGAAGATAGATAACGAAATCCTTCTTGCCCAACTCCATTATTGTCCTTTGTATTTATAGATAAAAATAAGTAACTAATAATAAATCCATTTAAAATAAAAGAAGTGAAATACATTTACCCATTCATTCATTCATAGAAATAATGTTACAAAAAGTTTACCATAAAAATTCATTTATAAAATTAACGGTAACAATAAAACTAAAGTAAATTATTTTAAAATTCTATTAATATTTTCAACACATTCTTGTATGATGAAGAATCTTCCCGTCTAAATGAGTTTGAGGAAATGAAAAGTATGACTCAAACCCAAAGTGAATTCAAGATCTAGTTTGACATCTCATACAAGATTAATAAGGATGACAAACTGAATTTTGGCATGCAAAACTATCCATCGACCTACTTTTTTTATAAAATTAAAATTAAAATAACTGATTAATTTGTCTATATTATATTATTTGAAATATATAAATGTACAATTATATTGGGACTTAAATGTAAGTTTTAATTGTTAATATAATATAGTAACTTAATATATAAAGATAACAAATATTTTAATGAATTTGATTGTTAATATTAATTAAAAACTTAAAAATATTTATAAGACTAAATGTATTTTAATATATATATATATATATAATATTTTAAAAATTAGAAATTAAAAGAAAAGTTGACACTGTAAGACCCGAGAAAAATTAAATAATTATTTAATAAATGCGGGTAAAGGGAACCTTTAAGGTAATAAATGCAGAATGTTATAATGTGGAAAAGTATTAGCTCAAGTGGTTAAGAGTACTTTGATTGTGTAAGAGGACTTGGGTTCAAGTCTTATGTGTGCTATTTTTGTGTGTTATGAAATTAGTATTATTTTTATGTATATTAATCATGTTGTGGAGTTTTATAATAATTGAATTATATTGATTGGCATGAAATATGAATTGGTTGAATGGTTTGGCATTGAGTGACAATTGCATGGGTGCGGGTTTAAACCTTAGAGGAATGCAAATGAAACTCTATTTTTGCTATTTTTAGGCTTGTCTTGAATTTGAAAGGTTAAAGGAATCCCTAGTAGACTTAGTAGCCAAGGATGGCTGAAAAGGCAGAAGATATCATGCAATTGAAGGGTAATTAACATTGCCATTAAAATTGTGAGAAGCAAGAATTTGAAGAGGAACGTGTTTCTAGAGTGATAGGCGAATTGAGCTAGGAGGATAATTTGGGAGGAAGCCATTGGTGATGTTTACGTTTTATGACAATTTTCGCAGTTTCTGGATTTTTTCCAGAAACCGCCTGGCGATGTTGAAGGACCGCCAGGCGACTCATCCTTCAGGACCCAAAAACTGGGTTTTCTTCATGCACCGCCTAGCGGCAAGGTGCTGCCCGCCAGGCGATACGAACTGGTTTGTCCAGTTCTTGCAGGTTTTTGGATGTTTTGTGATGTTGGACATCTAGGTTAATTTATATTATGATGTGTGTATGATTGAGGTGCTACGTGATTACCTATAATCAAGAAATGGGTGAAAGATTTCATGAACTCTAATGTGAGTTGGGAATTTTAGGCTCCGCTTGGGTTGGGAATAGATGTCATAAACGAAGTTCGTGAATTGTGAATTACTCGTGTGCGATTGAGGATAATATGATTGTAATATGAATCTGGGTTGTGATGCGTGCGAAATTACATTATTGTAAGGATGAACCGGGAAACAGTGGGGTGAGCGAGTCACGTCGAATGCAGGAAGAATCTGGGTAGAGCCCAGTGTTTCATGTACCGCCTGGCGGCATGAAGGCTGCCGCCAGGCGACCTGTCAGTAAAACAGTAGGTTAGCTTTGGTTGGTGCTCTTGCTAGGGGCCCATTGAATTGGAGTTTTATTGGAAGTATTTTGAGATGGGATAGGTTGGGATTTCATTATCTGGGATATTCAAATAATCAACGAAGGATTAAGTAAGTGTGTGGGGTGTTCCTACATATCGGTAGTCGCAGTGTTAGTTCGGGTGTCCAAAGTTTATGCACAATACTACTTAGATTGAGGTGGAATACATAAAAGAGTGTAAGAGTTAGAACCTGGGGTATATTGGGTATGAGAACCAGTTTAAAGTAATTAAATGGGAAAGGGATGGGTGCGAGAATGGGTTGGATATATTGTAGTACTTTGGGTATAGTAATGTACCCTGAATAACTTGTATGATGATAAGTGGTAGGGATACTATTGTTGGTTGTGGCCTGTTCTGTTAAAATAATCAAATGAGGGATGCTAAGACATGATACTATTTGAGTTGTACATATTAAATTATGGATGGTTTTATGTCTTGAAATGTTTTAATTGATGAGTGATAGATATTGTATGTTTGGGGTCTATTAAGACCTGTAAAAAGTGCCAAAACACCAATGGCATTGCGCTACTGGTATAGCGCCTGGCGATGCGGGACGAGCCGCCAGGCGACAGGACTTTAAATCAGTGGCAGTGGCCACTGTCTACAGGTGGCGCCTGGCGGCAGGGTTGTGTTCGCCAGGCGGTGACGGAGAATTACGGGTTTTGTTTTGTCAGCAGCGCCTGGCGGTGGGAGTGTGACCGCGGGGCAGTTTTCTGTCAGTATTCGCCTAGCGGTGTCTAGGTAGTGACAGACGGTAATTGTGGCTGTATAATTGGTTTTTGCTTGGATTAGTGGACTTGAAGGACTAAGTTCACTTCTTTTGTGCTTGGGCTTGATGAACTAAGTCTAATAGGGGTTTGGGATGTGCTTGAGTGGTTGAACGCATGATGGGCATGGAACTAGTTGAGTTCTCGTCGGCTACTATTGGGCGAGGAGTCCTTAGTATGGTGATTGCATGCGTTGGACGCACGATGGGCAAGGAACTGTGATGTTCCCGTCGACTTCTATTGGGCGAGGAGTCCATAGTATGGTGATTGCGTGCGTGCCAGAGTCCAAGTTGAGTAAAGCTTGGATGTTTTACTACAGGCGAGGAGTCTGTGGGGTTGGACTATGAGCAGGATTGGCTCGTAGGATTGGACCACGAAAGGGATAGTTTCGTGGAAGCACAATAAAAGTCCCAAGACCTAGTTTCATGCATATGACTCATGGAGGAATATGAGATCAGGGGTGGATAATTTGTAGTTAATGCATATCAGTAAATTTATTTCTTGGGAAGGGTATCATGTTTAATTTGTATTTATATTTGCATAGCTCACCCTATCTGTGTGTGTGTGTGGTGATGATCGGATGATTTATTATCCGGGAGCAGATGATTTGACAGGTGAGCCAGGAGACGCTTGAGACTGGAGTGCGGGATCATATGGGCTTTTGAAGACTTGAGTTTTTGATGTTTTTATGTTTTGAACATTAGCCATTTTGGGCTTTTATAAGTTGTAATAACTTTGAATTGCGAACAGTTACAATGTCTTGAACGTGCGATTTTAATTTTCCCGTGTTTTGGGAACATGTGTTTATAAATGAGGAAAATTACTGATGTTATCGTATTTATTTATTTTTTATTTAATTGTTTACGTTATTTTCAAAGTAATATTCCTTAGAGATGTTACAGACACTCTAGTCCAACTTTGTACACGTGTCCTTTGTTGAGATGTGTTACAATTTTCATCCTACTCTTTTAAAGTGGATAAGTCCATTCACTATTTAACAAAGCATATTATGTTATAACATAAAGTTACTAACAAAGATAAGACTAATAGGAAGAATAGAGAATGAGAGAATGATTAACAACTTTTTTGTATGTCTTATTACTGATAAGGAGAGTCCTATTTATAGATACATCATGATAACCAAATAAGTATACAAATGAAATAGTTAATACAAAATATTTACATATAAAGGGTAATGAATCATATTGACTACCATTCATATCAATAATCGTACGAGTAACTGTATCAAATCAATAGATAATTAATTAATAACATATTATAATTTTTAATCTATTTTTCTACAACAATCTATCTTGCTCCGTCCTAATTTTAGTAATACGAAAAGAAATTACAGTAACCCATCTTATCAACCTTGTAGTTAACATTGATATTTAAATCATCAAATTATATGATTTTATATAGTACGAGTTAAATCTCATACATAATCGTAATATAGTAAGATCGGTAGGATCATAAAACAAAATCATAAAATTATGTAAATCACATCTTTTCTATGTTGCACCACTTGTTCACCTTATTAGGTGAATGTATTCCATTCAAATAAAATCTAAACCTAATTAAATTTAATGAAATTAAAAATTCATTGTTATATGTATTATGAGATGCAACACCATCTAATTAAAAATAAACATAATTAAAATTTACTCCTTTTTTTTGTTTTTAACCTAATTAAAATTTAATACAAAATAAAAAATTTACCTTAATTGATATTGTCAACTGCAATGTCATCCATCGTTCATCTTATTGAATGAATTTAAATTAAAATAAAATCCAATTAAAACTAATAAATGAGATTTTAATTAAAATAAAATTCAAAATCAATTAAAAATAAAAGTAACTTACCAACTATGTAACCACAACACTCATCAACAAAAGATTGAAATTATGGAATGACAGTTACAAGCATTGATTTCAATACATTATTGCAAATTAAGGAGCTCAAATTCCTATGGAGTTAGCTGGCTAATTTGCTACTCCAACAAAACAGGTTTACAATTAAATGAATAGTTGCTTTAATCAGTTGAACCACATTGCATTTTCCTGTTTTCTTTATAGTACTAAATAAAGTCCGTATTATTTTGTATTTCACTATTTGTTGTTGACTTCAATGCATAATTAGTTAAATATTTAATGTACACTAATATTCTTTAATAATACATTATTATTTTTTACAGGTACCACACGCAGAAAGTAGGACTTGATCACCTATTAAACTAAAAAGACAATCAGGTGGAAGCAACACAAGTTACGTTAATGGTTATGAATACATGAATTATTTAGAAAGTTACCAAACTTTGTAAATAATGAAAGGATTGAATTGTTTTTCTTCATGTTTTGGTAACAAGTTTCTAACCCTACCTACTATTGGTGGACATTGTTTCTTTATTAAACGAACCAGCCAAAAGATGATACATTTGTTGTACCAAAAAATGATAAATTTATGCTACAAGTCGATATAATAGTTAATCACAACTCACACAACCATTAACATTGATATTTTTCTGAGTCGCATTGAAAAGCGTGTGAAGTTATGAACTGCTCCCAATGAGCCAATTACTTTACTTGGTCTTGTGAGCTAAGAAAAGAAAAGCAAAAAAGAAAACACAAGATCCTATTGGAGGTTATGATAACTGCCAATAAAGCAAAGGACCCACGTTCTAATTTTCTTATTAAGTAAACATTGGATGCATGATATGACCCTTATTTTAAGGGCAAAAAATGAAGAGCCATTGTTTTTTGAGGTTAGAATTTGAATGCAAGGACGGTGTTAATGAGAAGAGAGATTCATGATTGGTGGCATGAGAGCGTAGACAGTGAACGTTGGGGTGTCATCATAGCTGTTGAATCGTTTGCAATGAACAACGATGGAATTGTATGTGATTTTATGGGTAAAGTTAAGCAGACTTCAGAGTCCTATTACTCACGATCACCACAAGAATGGAACGTCAGTATTTTTATATTTATTTTTTCTAAATATTTCTACTATTTTTTATTTTTTATTTTAATTTTTTTCAATCAAATTACTTTTATTTTGACTATTTTTTTAACTTTTCATTTCCTTTGTCATTTTTTCCTCTTGGAACATAAAGTGTCATCCACGATTACTCCCTCTAGTATATTTTGTGTGAAACATAAAGTCAAATTATTATTAATTTAATATATTTTTGTTGTATGATTTCTTTCGAGTACTATATTATATATAATATATAATATGTACACTAGTGCAGGGAAGGGATTTGACCGCGGTTATTTTGACCTTTTGGCTTCGGTTTTACAACCGAGGCATATACTGACGAAGTAAAAAAGATCTGTTTATGCCTCGGTTATGAACCGAGGCATATGCGAGGGTTACTACCTCAGTTCTGGAGGGAACCGAGGCCTAATGGGTATCACAAATTTAAAAAAAAAAAAAACTTTCTGACCCACCCTCCTTCTCTGAAGTTAGGGTTTCCTCTCACCGACTCCGGCACCGCACACCACATCAACAATCTCAGCACCATCCTCGTCGCTTCAATTCAAGACGCCAAGGACCGCATCACGCAGATCGAGTGTCTTCTGCTCCCAGCTCTATCCTCAACTTAAATCCGACGCGACATCGAAACGGCGCCGCACCAACCAGCTCCTTTCTCTTCGACAAGAACATGGCACTGCACAAGAACCTCATGGAGTTGGTGCAATCCAAGGTGTCCGCTCTGAAAAACGCCGAAGAGAAATGAAACACTGCGTTTTTGAAATTAGAGGACTGCGAGAGGGAGAAGGTGAAGTTGCTCACAAGAATCAAGGAGTTGGACGAGAAATTGAGGAGGAAAACGCGAGAAGTTGAAGAGGAAGGGGCACGAAAAACTTGTTTCTGCAACGAGACTTGCGTTCGAAAATGGAAGAGAGAAAAAATGCTGCTACTAACGTGAAGAAGACGAACAGTGGCGCGATTTCTTTTTAACCCTAAGAAGACTTATTGCCTCGGTTGATTTTAAACCGAGGCATATTCCACTCGAAAAGCAATCAAATATGCCTCGGTTATAAGAGACCCGAGGCATAAACATCTATCTGCCTCGGTTAGATTTGATTCGAGGCATAAAAGTCTGCCACCTGTTTAAAAATATCAAAGCAGCGGGAAAAATAAAATTTTTTGGGGGGTTTATGCCTCGGTTCTATGTACAACCGAGACATAAAAGTTCGAAAAAATTACAAAAGTGCCACCGCGTCTTCATATACTTCGTTTGCGCATGAACCGGTGCATATTAGGCGCTGTAAAAAGTTTATTCTGCACTGGTGGTAATAGAAGAGATTTTATTAGAATTTAGAGAAAGGAATTAAAGAGACATTTGAAATATTTTTAAATTTGAATATTTTTTTTAATATAATTTAAAAAAATATTTGTTTAATTAATGTTTCTAAAATTAATAGAAGTTTTGGTTCATAAAATTTTATTTATGTGTAATTGTATAATATTTTATACAATTATTTCACTTTGGTCCAATTATTATTTGATAGTATGATTTAAAATGTATTCTATTATAATTTTTTTCTAAATATTTCACATTAAAGAAAGGAAAATGCACTTTTTTAATATTAAATATTTGATAATATTATATTTTCTTTATCATGACTTTTATCATTTTTGTAAAAATTAATTAATTGATTTGAAATACTAAGAAAGCGGTATGGACACAGGTACAAGTATACCCGTTACCTGGTCATGAAGAAGATGAGACCAAAATTTTATACCGGTTAAACATGGAGATGGGGATTATGATGAATTTTTAATTTGGAATGGAAATGGATAATGAAATCCATCCTCTCCCCACTCCATTGTCATCCCTTATATTTATACATAAATAACTAGAAATAAATTTGTTTAAAATAGAATAAGTTAAATACATTTACACATTCATTCATAAAAATAATGTTAAAACAAGTTTACCAAAAAATAATTCATTTATAAAATTAATGGTAATTAAAATTTAGCATAAAATTGGTTAGAGGAAAGGAGTTCTAAAACTCTTTCCAACATTGGTTAGTACTCATAATAATAACCAAAATGATAAGCAGTTGCTACTATTAATCCTAATCTAGAAATGCGTATCAGGAAAAGAGATGAAAATATTCTTCATTGTCTTTATGAGTACATGATAATGATACATATACCCTAGACATGATTGCAATAATAACAAAAACAAGGCCCACTAAGGCTTACATGTTGATTTATGAAAATATAAAAAGCAATAAACCCTACAGATAACATACATATAGTTCCCAATACCCAAAGAACTCAAAGTGGAAGCATATTTAGAAACAGTAAATAGGTTTAGGAAGATGAGTTTGGTTTCTAGTGGTCTTCCACATGTAGAGCACCCTTAGTTTCCTCTTGATTTTCTCTTCTGATAGGGAGAAAGATAAAAGAACAAAATAAAATTGAACGTGCTCTTAGATGGGGACCATAACCCCTTTATGTAACATTTGACGGTTACTATTTTTTGAAGGTAATATTCCTAATTTGTCCCCTTCATCAAATTAGAATATCACTGGTATCTACACAGTTAATATTTTCATGATATATACATATACTCTTAGCCATAGATATAATTAACCAGATCACTTTATTAAATTGGCTAACAAAATATAACAACCCTAACACATTTAATTATTTATCATATATATGCATGACCCAAAATTGCTAACAATCTCCCACTGGACACAAATATATATATATATATATATATATATATATATATATATATATATATATATATATGTCCTTATAAATCCTTATAAATGTGTCAAACTTTATGAGCTCAAAATGGCCATCATATACCTTGAGTATATCCAAAACATCACGTTTATTAATTACATCCGCATATAGAACCAAAATAGTTTTAATTGGATTAATCGTAATTAAAGTTGACAATGATCACTAATGCTGAGATAACCAAATGATATGGACTTATCATGAAAAGTGTAGCATGAAAAATGACCTATACACGTCTATTTTTCCACTGATCCTAACCTTTTCTCAATGTGATCAATATAATAACCTTAACATATAGAGTGCAATTTCTGAATAATAAACCATAAATTTATTAAACCAAAAGTGTCCAAAGACAATGTATGCATACATAAACTTAAACATAAAACATAAACCACAAAAGTGACTAACTCCCACTAGACCAAAGATTCCTCAAAAAGTAAAACACCCATATGAGCAACATGCTCATGAAAGACCTTGGATGGAAGTCCCTTAGTAAGAGGATCTGCCATCATGGAGTTTGTTCCTAAGTATTCTATGAAAATTTGTCCACTTTGTACACTTTCTTTAACAACCAAGAACTTGATGTCAATGTGCTTTGACTTGCTTGAGCTCCTATTGTTGTTCGAATATAATACAGTGATTTGTTGTCACAGTATAACTTAAGTGGTCTTTTAATTCCTTTCACAATGCACAACCCTGTGACAAAGTTCCTCATCCATATTCCTTGATTTGATGCCTCAGCACGCTACAAATTTTGCAACCATAATGGATGAAGCCGTAATACTTTGCTAGGAATTGTGCCAAGAAACTGAACCACCAGCTAACATGAAACTGTAACCTGAAGTGGATCTTAAGCTATCTTGCCATCCTTCAAAATTTGAGTCAAAATACCTAATGATCTCCAATTGATCTGACCTTTTGTATGTGAGCATGTATTCTTTTGTTCTCTGTAAATACCTCATTACTCTTTTTACTGCTTTCCAATGATCCATTCCTGGATTGCTTAAATATCTTCCTAATACCCCAACTATGTATGCAATATCCGGATGCGTACATACTTGGGCATACATCAAACTCCCTACAATTGATGCATATATAATCTTTTGCATTTTATGAATTTCCAAATTTCCTTTTGGGCATTGATTGAGACTAAAATTGTCTCCCTTAGCAACTAGAGTGTCATGTGATTTACAATCCTGCATGCCAAACCTTTTAAGCACCTTTTCGACATAACTCCTCTGTGATAATCCTAGAATACCTCGAGATTGGTCTTAGTGAATATGAATTCCTAATACAAAGGAGGCGTCTTTCATTTCAAAATTTCTAGACAAAAATCTCTTGGTTTTGTGCAACATGTCTATATTGTTGGTGGCAAGCAATATGTCATCAACATACAAGACCAGGAAAATACACTTGCTCCCACTAAATTTATGATACACATAATCATCAACAACATTCATCTCGAAACCAAATGAGAGAATCACTTGATGAAATTTAAGGTACCATTGACGAGATGCTTGTTTTAGCCTATAAATGGATTTTCTCAATTTGCAAACCCTAGCCTTTGGGTCACCAAACACAAAGTTTTCTGGTTGCACTATATAAATTGACTCATCAATGTTGCCATTGAGAAATATCGTCTTGACATTCATTTGATGAAACTCCAAATCATAATGTGCAACAAGAGCCATGATTGTCCTAAAAGAGTCTTTCGATGAAACTGGAGAGAAAGTCTCTTTAAAGTCAATCCCTTCCTTTTGAGTATATTCCTTTGCCACGAGACGAGCCTTATACCTCTCCACATTACCTTTGGAATCTCTCTTGGTCTTGAATAACCATTTACAAGCAACGAGTTTCACACCTTCTAGTAATGGGACAAGTTCCCAAACATTATTGTCTTGCATGGATTTATACTCCTTATTCATTACTTCAATCCATTTTTCTGAATTTGAATCTTGCATGGCTTGACGGACGGTGACTAGGTCATCTTCCATCACACCGTTATTAGGATCCTCATTTTCTTGGAGAAATACTACATAATATCTGAAATAACTCTTCTTCTTTCTCTCATGGATATTCGAAAAGATGCTAGCTCATGAAGTACAGGTTCTTGAGGATCTTGAGTTTGTTCTTGAGGTTTCAACTTGCTTCATCAAAAGCAACTGTATGAATCAGATATAGAATTATCACCGATTCTTCCTCAAAGACGAAGTCTCTAACCTTATTCTTCCCTCCAAACTCAATATCCTCAAAGAATGTGGCAGTTCCTGTCTCAAAAAATTGTCTTTAATTTGGGATCATAGAATTTATAGCCCCTGGATCTTTCAGAATAACCAATAAAGTAGATGCTAACTGTTCGAGAGTCCAATTTCTTTTCATTTTGCTTATAAGGCCTTACTTCAGCTGGACATTCCCATACATGAAAGTGTTTTAGACTAGGCTTTCGCTCAACCCAAAGCTCATGAGGTGTTGTGGCAGCTGCCTTGGTTGACACTATATTTAAAATATAAGCTGTAGTCTTTAGTGTCTCTCCCTAAAGTGACTCTGGCAAGGTGGAATGACAAATCATACTCCTTACCTTATCCTGAAGAGTCTGATTTCATCTTTCAGCCACACAATTCATGTTAGGTGAACCTGTCATTGTGTATCGTAGGACGATTCCACATTCCTCTAGGTACTTGGCAAAAGGCCCTGGACGTTGTTCACCTAATCCATCATATTTGCCATAATATTCACCACCATGATCAAGCCTGACATTCTTAGTCCTTTTGTTAAGTTGATTCTCAACTTCAATGGTAAAATATTTGAACACGTTCAAAGATTGAGATTTCTCATGCATGAGATATAAGCATGTATATCTAGAGAAATCGTCTATGAATGATATGAAATATTGTTGACCATTCCAAGAAGGTGTAGGGAATGGTCGCAAATGTCCGTATGTATCAATTCTAAGACGTATGTAGCTCTATATTCACCAATTCTCGAAGTCTTGGTCTATTTACCTTTAACACATTCAACATAAGCATCGAAGTTTGTAAAGTCAATGGAATCCAAGATCCCATTTGATACAAGTCGTTCAAATATACTTTTAGAGATGTGACCTAGACGCCTGTGCCACAATGCTCCTGAATCTGTATCGTCAATTTTGCACTTAGTACCACATGATTCTGTATTGAAGGATTCACTATAGGAAGCCACCGTATCAAGCATATACATATTATCATTAGCCAAAAGTGAGCCGGTTCCAACAATATTTGAATTTAAAGACATTCTAAATTAATTGTTTCCAAATGAACACAAATTTGTCCAAATAGGAAACTAAAACCAAATTGCGTCTAAATGATGACACAACAAAGGTTTCTTTCAAATCCAAATAAAATCTAGTGCACAATAATAATCTAAAATTCCCTATAGCATCCACCTCCACCGATTTTCCATCTCCAACGTATATCCATCTTTCATAATCAATTGGCTTTTGGTAGCTTATGCAACCCTTCATTGAAACACTAATGTTAGAAGTTGCACCAGAATCTAACCACCACATGTTTGTGGGTACTGAAGCTAAATTGACCTCTGAGAAGACCATAGTAAGACCTTGCTTTAGACTTATGCAACCAAGAACAATTTCCACATTCCTTTTCCAGTTCTTAAATGAATTCAAAATAGCAGATATATAAGCAATCATTGTATTTAGAGCAAGAGAAATAAAATAATTAAGCTCACATCATGAAAATAAATAATTATAAATATATTCAAATAATGGTTTAACCCATCTCAAGACACCTAATGCACCATCAATATCAAGTCTTTGGACAGTAATATTAACTACTAGGGGTATCTTGTTGTAATGATCAAACATTGAAAATAAAGCATGTCACATCAATGTATGATTCTTTCTCAAATATATGAACGATATACAAATATATACTTAAAAAATGGGACCCACCTATTTATCATCATTTTGATTGAATTAGAATGTACAACTAAACCTGCACCACTTTTTCAAAACTGCCATTACGCTTTGAATCCAATCAAGCTTTTAGATTTAAAGAGTTTTAAATAATAAAACAAATGATTAAATGGTTATAGGCTTGGAAAAACCATGTATGCACTAACAACTGCTGTAAAAACATCGAAGACCAAAATCAATCATTCTCAACGCAAATAAAGATTAATACAATCTTATCAATACTCTTCCCCGGAAGGATTGCACCAAACGAAATTTGTCACAAAAACAAACGTCTCGATGAAGCTGACAGCTAGGTGGGGTGGCTGAATGAGTAATTTCGGAAGTGAAGGAGTGGGTTTTTGGTGCTTAAGTTTATGGAAAAGAACTCAAGAGAAAGGTGAACCGTGGGTTTTGGGTTTTTAAGAGCGGTAAAAAAAATTCCTTATTCCTTTTGCTTGATGGGTTTATATACACAACAATATAAATCTAAAGAAATCTCATAAAAAGGTCCATCTTAATTACAACGAATCTTAAAAGGCAAGAATTGGTCTTAATATTATCACATTATGGGAATCAAATCACACAAAAAAATAGAGCATAAAATCAAAGGTGATCAAGAAAATTAATTATAATTAGAAAAAAATATATTCTTGAGAAACATATTGTTATTTCCTCATCTGAAAAAAAAAGGTGTCATCAAATCAGAGCACAAAATAAATTATTCTTGGGAAAAAATGATCCTAAACATTAGAACATATTCTGCTTCTTAAAAAAAGTATCTCATCATTAACTTATTGATTTGGAGCATAAATGACAAAGCATAGAGCGGGGGTGAGGATATAAAATTTTGGGTTGTTGTTAGTTGCAAAAAAAAAAAGTGTGGATGTATAGAGTATTTTGGGCTAAAATAGAAACAAAGCCTCAAAAGAAAATACATAAAAGATTAAAACAGTCTCTTTTTTTCTTTTTATTTATTTATTTATTATTATTATTATTTAGACAAAGAAAAACCAAAGAAAAAACTTATTTACTTTTTTATTTTATTTTATTTGAAAAAACAACTTATTATTATTTATTCTATTATTTATTTAGTCGGACGAAATTGGGTGTTGGTAGTGACATTTATGAAAATATTTGCACAACTATAAGTAGTGGTCCAAGGATAACCAAAACATATACCTTAACTGCATGAATATAAACTTAAATCCTTTAAAGAAAGAACCGAAGCCTATAATGACGCAGTCACATTTTTGAAAATATTTGCACAACTATAGGTTTCAGTCTTTAAAAGGCTTTACTGAATGTCAAAGTATAGGCTTCGGTGCATAGGATAAATTTGTGAATTCTTACAACCTTTGAAAGGTCATATTGCATAAAATCGTTGTATTCTTCTCCTCCGTCACTATAATTTTGAATTTTCCTCCATTATAGCCTTTGTTGAGGTTCGTTTTTGTCTTCATTATCATTTATCTTCCTTTTCATTCTCATTTATCTCTTCATTTTATTCTTATTATTGTCTTACTACTCCTAATATTGTTTTTCTTCTCATTTTGGTGTCGTCGTTGCATTTTGGTGGCCATTGTCATCTTTTCCGGTTGAGGTGTTGCAACATTGTAGGTTTGTGTTGGTCTTGATATGTTACGTTTGGTACATCACAACATTATTGTTGTCTTGGTTGTTGGTTCCCGTTTGAGTGGTTGATCTTGGTCTCTCGCGTTCTTGCTCGCGTTTACCCGAAACCTATTACTTTTTTTAATCGTTTCAGGCTTTAGATGTCTTACTAACCAAAGCCTATTCTTGAATTCTAGGCTTTGATCAAGAATAAAAGCCTAAACCATCTCTTTTTTACTTTGTCTGGATTTGCTTCAGTTCTAAAATCGAAGTATAATAGCGAGAAAAAGAATGAGTGCCAAAGCCCTTTTACTGCATTAGTGTAGAAACCATATTATCATTTCCTATTCATGTGATGATAAGATTGACACATTTTCCATAATAAACAACCTCTAAACAAACACAAAAGAATTAAGGTAAGAGAGTGATGCAACCATATAAACTAGAGTTAAAACTATACATACAACAAAAAAGCAAGGATAACATAGGTTGTAGTTGGCAACTCAATCATTAGTAATGCAACAAACGTTGGTCAGTGATATGAAGCTTGTCCTACAAAATCATTAGACCAAACTTCAAATTATATAATAAAATAAAAATCTCAGTTTAGAAACTACAATGTAATGGAAATGAAAAAGCTACTTGTAGTTGAATCTCATATAAAATAAGTTGATCATTAAGTTGATGCTACTTGAAAAAATATCGAGCACCATACAAAACAACCCATAATGGTTGACACTAAGATGAAAGAGTTTTGATGGTGAAATGTAATTACTAAGCATTCACTAGTGTCATTCGGGAAATAACAACCTTGGTCATCTCACTAAATCAAACATAAAACATCAATAAGTTGACACCTCTCATCCTTTAACGGAAGATATCATGCCAACAACCTTCTCCCTATATATGGAAGACTCTTTAAAATAGATAAAATGGATCAACTAATCTTCATAAGCACGTGAAAATTCATGACACAAGTTAGTTTAATTTTTAACAATAACATTACAATCGGCTAGAATATCACCATTTGCAATGGTATTATGTCACCATTTGCCAACTTCTTCAATTCATTTCAAACATTGTGTACCAAGTTTAAAGCCTATTTTGCAATAAGCACACTTCCAATGATAACATTAAAGCTAGAATATAATCAAAGACATCCTAACATTTTTTATTAATTGTTGTAAAAATCATGAAAATACTTTATTTATAAGACACAAGTTTTACAAGAAAAATAATGTGAAACATAGTGTGTTTCACTTGTTAGACAATACAACACACATATTCTCTTTAGTTTCATTTGATAACTGAATGTCTCATAAGACGATATGTATGCACACAACATTTGGAGCTAACATTGTACCTAACGAAAATATTCATGACCTTATTTTGAATTGCAAAAAATGTTCTCATCTTTACATCTACTAAGAAGATCTCACAAAACAGAAGTCAATGTCGAAGATTTCTTGAAAAATGCATTGAAGTTTCTTCATGCTAATGCACATTCTGATGTGCCCCATGTTAACTCTAGAATGCTTATATGCTTTGCTCCAATTTGGTTAAAAGCTCTTTTACCAAGGTTTGATAAGTCATGTCAATTATTAAGATTTTAATAAAGAAGAGATAAGTGTTTAATACATATACATGTTCATGTGTGAACAAACGAAGCCTGGAAAAGGAAAAGTCTAAGTGAAGTCTCTCAACATAAAGAAAATGATTTGCAACAACTTTTTTCTCGACTTTGTATTTGATGATTACATCTGTTATCATGTATTTGATGATTACATTTGTAATCACATTTAGAGCATTTAATCTTAACTTTCTTGGATAATATTTGAGATCGAATCCACTATTTTAATTCTACTTTTCCTAATTGGGTTTATCTAAACCAAAACTAAAATTATTGATCAAAATAAGTTTTTAGCCTTGATAGATGTTAGATGGTCTAAATTTGTTAAGCCTCACTAGATGAACTAAGGAAATGTTTGTTTTATGAGTTTTTTAGTGTAAGTAACTCATATATTTGAATGTATGGATGCTCTCTGAATGTTCTAACTTGTGTTTTATGCAACTGGGGAATAAGTGAGGTTACACACATCTATATCCAATATAATGATAAGTAGTCTAAGGGGGCTATGGACGAGTTAGTAGTTTACTTAATTTGATAGTTTGAATTGAATGACCTTATTTAGGAAACTTGCAAAATTCAAATATGGTAACAAATGATTATGCTCAATTGTGATTTTGTAGTCATATCTACGATGTTGTTTGATTTGTTTTCTTAAGCAAAAAAAAAGGTAGGATCATTTTAAGGATTATATCAGAACTTTCCATATAAATGTCTTATGCCAAAAAGATGAAGATACACACATGATAATGCAAATTGTGCATAATCAAATGTGAACTAATTTAAAGTTGTAGAGATTATATTCAAAGAGTTTCATAAAGACATATCACCACCCTCCGCTCTACACTCACAACACTACTTTTTTCTATTTTCTTTTATGCAATTCTTTTTTTTATCTTTTTGCATGGAAGGATAAACCTCTTTGGTTTGATTCTCTTGTGAGTTTACAATGAATTTTGAGGTTTTTGGCAAATCAGGTTCGTTCTTACTATTTTTATAACAAAGTGTGCTTAGACCATCTGTTCTTTTTCAATTCCAATTTTTGTTATTGGAATTGTTTTTAACACTTGTTGATAATTCAATTACGTTCTTTCGTTGAAGCTTTTGTTAGTTTGCTTAATTCTAACAATCTATTGTTTGCTTAGTTCAAGAGGAAAAAGAAATTGAATGAATTTATTACTACTTGTTTGACTAAATTGACTATGTTTGGAAATTGAATGAATGATAATTATATGGTAAGCGATGAAGGAATCAACTATGAATGAACAAAAGAATTGTAACATCCCATTTAATAGAGTAAATGTACTTAAGAAAAACATCACAGATTTTATACTTCAAATAGATAACCATAAATTAGGAGTTCATATTACAATTATCCAAGACATAAACATAAAACTAGTATACTATCACAATCTAAAACTCTAGCCAAAAATGGCAACAAATAAACCTTACAAGAGTTTTTCAAAAGATACAACTTATCAATGAAAGCAAAACTAAAGAACTAACAAACCATAAATCATAAATCAAATCATATTAGGAAGCTTAAGTAATTCACACTATTATAAGCAACAAGCCACATCGTAAAAGACTCATTAGACTCAGTTATCTGGATGATAAACATTGAGGTAGAACTACTTGGAAGTTTTGGCACTGGTGATAGATAACCTCCACCCACAAGCTTAATCTTATACAGGTTTCTAGAACTACAAATGATTTTTCTAACCAGGACCTCTTGCTATTCTGAACTCTTAATTCATTCTCTTCCACATGAGTTTGAATGATTAGTAAAGTGTTAGGATAAACTTCCAAATTTTGAGTCCCTACATCAAGGCACACATACTTTAAAAGGATTTTCCCATGAAAATCCATTTATCATTCTCAATTCATAGTTTTATACATTAGTGTATCCTAAAAGTTCATATCATCCCCACACATTCATATAATCCCAAGTAATTTACACAATAACTTAACAACACATATTCAAATTGGTTAGTCATTTAAAAAAAATAAAACTACAACTTATACAGATCAGTAGGAATCAAAGGCCTTGTTGTGAGAAACGACCCTACGGTCTCGGTTTTACAAACGAACAAATAGAGAGTGAGGAGTGGAGGTTCAAAGATGGAGATGGAGGAGATGAAGTTGAGAGAAAGGAAGAAAAGGTTTCTGCTTCTCTTTTTTTCAAAACAAAAGGCTTGGAAATTTGGGATTATTTGGAAAAGAAAAAAGATTTTACAGGGTTTTACAAGAATAAATACACTTGTCTAACTAATTATAAAAATCTCGTTTGCTTACTTTAAGAGGTAAAACAATAAAAATCTCATACGTAAATGCTTGGAGACGAGTGATATGCTTAATGAATTTATTAACGCTTGTTTGAATAATTTAATTTTGTTTAGAAATTGAATGAATGATAATTATATGATAATTGACGAAGGAATCAACTATGAATGAATTTGAGAATCAATGCTTTTATAATTGTTTATTTTCATTCTTTTAGCACTCTTTACAACCCCAAACAACCGACTTTAGTTTACTATTCATTTTAATTTATGTTTCTGTAGATGTTTTTGGAATTTGATTTTACAATTGAATTCATTGGAACATGACTTTAAGTTGTCTATACTTATCTATATTTAAATTGTGTTGACTTTTTATGTAATAGATGATAAATTACCTCACACCACCGGATAATCTACTCTTGTATTAAATGAATTGCTATTTTAATTTGATTGTAAATGACACTTATCAATATTTAGAGAAATATGTGTTCACTTTTTTGTGATAATAAAAAGTAATAGAATTATTATTATTATAATTATAAAATCAAATATAAATGTTTTCTATAATTTAATTGTAAATAGTTTTTATTTATTTTGTAGATAGCTTTATAATTTAAAAAAATGGTTAAATTTAAAAAATAGTCAAAATGAAAAAACCTAATTAAATTTAAAGAAACAATTACTTAAAGAGTAAAATTGATATAATTATTTTAATTTAAAAAATATTTAAAGAATAAAATTGAAAAACAAATATAAACATACAAAATTGAATCCCTTTATATATAGATACCAGATTTAGACAAGTGATATCTCAAATTTCCTTATAAAAATTTAAATTTGTACTAGTTAAACTAACAATTTATGGATTAAAAAAGTATAACGTATCTACTCATTTTAAATTTTGGAAACATCAAATTTGAAACATAAATAAATTTTAATTTATTGTAAAAATTTAAAAACTAAACATATTTTACCTCACGTTGATTATTTATAATTTCTTTTTTTAAGGAAAGTATACTAAAACTGAAATAATTTTACAAAATACAATTTTGACTTAAAGTATATGTTAAGTTAAACGGAAAAATATAAAATATATTTCCTATGTCAAGTTACATGAAAAAAAATTCTAAGTTACGTGAAAACATAAATAAAAAAACATTTTAAAATACTATAGAATGTTAACCGTAAGGCCCACTAAAATGTCATATTTCTTTCTGTCTTAAATTAAAAGGGTTGCCCCATGTGAGTTGGGCCTAAGGGCTGGCCAAAGGGAAAACAAACCCTAAGTCTGCCCTAACCCTTACCCTCTTACTCACTTCAGAATCTGTCCTTCGTTCTAAGAGTTGCAGTCGTCACTCTGCTAGGGTTTGCTTTCCCGTCTCGGACAAGTTCGTTTGAAGCTCGTTTTACTCAACGTAAGTTGCCCATACTCTCATATTCTTCCTTTCTTAGTGTAATCTCGAGTTGTCTCAATTGGAGTTTTCGTAGTGCAACCAATCTCAAGATCTGTTCCACTATTTTCCAATTCTAAGCCTCTTCCTAGAGCTGCTGCGTTCCGTGGTTGGTGTCGAAGTACTGTACTAGCTTATTCCAGGTAAGGGAAGCTAGAACCCTCCTGTTTATTTGGTGCGAAGTCAGTTATTCTGTGTTGTTTCGTGATTGATTGAGGTTGTATGCTACGGTGAATGCATAAGATGGTTGGTATCTTTGTTTGGGCATGAAAATATGTTTGTGGCAGGGAGAAATGTGGCGAGGTCCGACACTCTCGTCCAAGCGAGCCTGTCTCGCTTAGGCGAGACTTGCAGAAACAGGTCAGGGCTGCACTCGAGCTCTCGCTCAGGCGAAAGCTCTTGTTTTGAGCGAGGCACCATCTTGCTCAGGCGAGAGACGCTCACCCAAGCGAGCACACGTGAGAGCCTTAGCATGTTGCTCCTGTTTTAGCCCAAGCGAGGAACCTCACCTTTGGGTGAGGGATTGTCTCGCTCAGGCAAGAAGGGCTCGCCTAAGCAAGCCATGCGAGAGCCTCCCAGCGTCCCTGTCGCGATCTCGCCGAAGCGAGAGTCCACCGCCTAAGCGAGGGCACTCCTCTCGAATGAGCGAGGGCTCCTGGCTTGAGCGAGATTCGTTGCGGGTTGCGTTGTTTTTCTTAGTTTGGCTAAATGAAATGTTTGATTTATGTTGTATTCTATATAATGTATGAGGCTTGCGAAATGAGATGCATGAGATAAGTTATGGTTACAAATTGGATTGTTGTGATTGTGTGATCTTGGCAAGAGAAATAAATGAGATGGTTGGTATTAAAGTGGCATGGTATTGGCATGAGATGGAATTCACAACTATGGTTTGAGAATAACGGATGGGTATGGATTTACCGGGCATAGGTGAAATTATAAAGAGCTGGTATAATATATAAATGTATATGCATGTTAATTCCTTTTTGATTTATTGAGTATGATTGGTCCGTGTCAGTGCGTAATTCCTTGGGATCTCTAGGTGAGATCCTCAGGGTCGTGCTTCAGTGGTCGGGACGTAATTGCATGGCCCCTGTTAGTGGGTGTCCATGGTGGTGCCCCATCTATATAACTTGGTAAGGATTCAAGGTAAGGATTGCTTCTTGACACTCTAAGGAGTCAGTTAGTCTCACTTAGAGCGGACTGACTCCTGTGATGAGAGTAGCAAGAGACCTGAAACTCATTAAGGACTAACCTTATGTGTGAGAGAATTGATTCATTGTAACACTTGTAACACATAGCTCGGGGGTGAGTAGCTCGGGGGTGAGCAGAGGTATCCACCACAAGTGCAAGCATCCGCTGAATCCGACCAAGTTATATGTATCCGAATGAGTCGAGTCGAGTCTTAGTGTATTGTTTGAGAAGTCATAACATGCTTGGTTGATATATGTATATTGGACTTTGAAAGTATATCTGATTGTATTGATGAAATCTTTTTAGCTCTAGCTTACCCTTTCTTGTTTGAATGCCTTGTACGTTACCCTTCTACTTTTGCGATGATCATCAATTTATTGATGGGAACAGATGCGAGAGGTACTCGTGGCCAATAGGGGAGAGAGGATTTCGCTGCATAGTCCATTTGGGCTGGACTTGATTTTCTTGTTGGGCTTTTCTTTAAGGCTATGGCCCATGTACCAGTTTGACTTTTGATTTCTTTATGTTCCTCTTAAACTTTATAACTTGTTTTCCTATGGCATCATGGTGTGCCTTGAGTTTTAAGGAGTTAAGTTTAAAACTCCAAGACTGCGCTATTGTGTTACCTTGTGCGACATTTCCGTTAATTATGTTTGTTGATTAAATGGGATGTTACATTAACCTCGGTATTATATTAGGTTTCTACAATAGAAAAGAAAAGTTTAATTACTTATTTGATTTCTTTTTTCATCTAAAAAATTAAGTTGATGGTTCTTTAGTTTTTTCAATCTAAATTTGGTTTCGATTTTTGAAATTGACGTAATTTGGACTCAATTTTTAAAAGATTGATGAAATTTAATTATTTTTGTTAAATTTTTTGAAATGAATAAATGATTTTTCATCAAAACCAATAATCCTTTGATAATAGGATTATATTAATTAACAAAACAAATAATTCTTATTAAATACTTCAATTTTGATATTAGGATTATATTAATTACACTAAAAAAACAAATCATCCTTATACAAACCATCTTTTAGCATTAGAATTATATTAATTATACCATGAAACCAAACTATCCTTAATTTAATTGACGTTATAATTATATTAATTACACCAACAAAACAAAAGAACCATCCTTATTTGACATTAGGATTATATTAATTATACTACCAAAATAAATCATCCTTTGATACTAGGATCATATTAATTACACTAACAAAACAAACCATCATTATTAAATATTTCAATTTTGATGAGAAAATCATTAATTCATTTCAAGAAATTTTAAAAATTTGATCAAATTACATCTTTTAAAAAAAAAAATAGGACTAAATTACATCATTTTTTACAAATCGAAACCAAATTTAGACCGAAAAAATGATAGAACCAACTTAACATTTTTAGAAAAAAATAGAAACAAAATAAATAATTAATAAAAAAATATTTATTCTTCGTGCGTAAAAAGTATAAAAATACATAAAAGTAATTATAAAAATATTTTTTATTAATTTTTATGTTGTCGTAATTGTATATTAGAAAGTCTAGTATGTTCTATCAAATGCATAAAAGTAAAATTAAATTAAAATATTTTTATTTTATTTAAAAACTGTAAGTAAAATTTTGCAATAAAAAATACTTCCAATTTAAATGGGTAGTTTTTTTAAATAATACAAATGAAAATAAATTGGTTAATAAATATAAAATGCAAAGAATACAGTAGGTAAAATAAGTGTAGACTAATAAACCGTTACCAAATATTAATTGTTATAAATTTATTTAATATAAAATATTCATTAATTTTAATAATTATGATTATAATAATAATATTAACTTACTTTTAACATAAAATTATTGAAATCGAAACCTTTCTAATTCAATATTATTATTAATTCCTAGTTATTATTATAATTTTTATTTTATCCATTTAAATAATTCATATTATAAGTTTTATTTTATCCATTTTCTTTTTAATCTAAATAAATAGGAAGCGGAGATGAACAAAGTAAGAGCATTTTTAACTCTATATTTTTCGAGATATGAATCAGTACGTCCCGAATTTACTTTTGAGAAAATAAAATTTATGAAATAAAAATAATTCAGAATTATAGTTTTTGGGGCTGAATTTAAAATATATTAAATAACCAAATATCCCCGAAAGGCACCCAGCCACATAAAAGGAGAAATGGGTCACTGTCTTCTTTTTTATTATTATTAGAAAAGTTGAGAGGAGAGGACCAATGCCACACCACATTCCTCCATCAATCACATTGTGATCTAGCCAAAATCATCCATCTCATGGGGTCCTAATAATAAATTTTAATTATTTCTAGAACAAACCCTGCAATATTACAAGATTGTAACTAGCTAAAAGTAAATTCAAAACAAAGTTATACTCTAAACATTAGATCATAATAATATATAGCTTTTTGTAAAACATGGAGATCAAAACACTAAATTTAGAAATAAAAATCTTAATTATAAACTAGTGAATTCAGAAATTGATTGACCCAATAATGAAATAGAAAGACATAACAAAAAATAAATATTACTTGGAAACTTACACTTTGTTTTCTAATACAGTTAGACATACAGTGACACAGTAATTGTCCAAGAGGGAAGAATCCTGTTGCTAGTGCTAATCACCAAAACCAGCTCACAAACACATCACACTTCACAACACACAACAATCATCACATTAGAGAGAGAAAAAGAGAGAAAAAAAATTGAAAAAAAGTAAAAGAAAAACCCTTACTTGCATTGCATTGCACAGCAGTACCTCCTTCTGTTCCCTCCCAACCAACCCCTCATGCCTTGTCGCTGACCCGACCCGACCCGTTGAACTCGCCGGAAACTTTGTCCAAAAGGGTCTCCGGATTTGCCTATGGCCCTCCATTTCCGACCCTAGAGACCCTTCAAGTTTTGGCCTTTTCTCCTTCGCTTCCCCGTTTTGGGTACTCAATTTCTGAAATCACTGCAACTGAGAGAGCTTTTCTGAGAACTCCTGCCCCGACGACATGTACGTCGTGCCTCCGCCGCAGCGCTCCGATCAGGGGTCAGGATCCGGCGATTTGCGGGTCTACCAAGCTTGGAAGGGTAGCAATGTAAGTTTCACTTCCTACTTGTATTTTTGGTTATTTGCTTCAACAAGACTTGGATGCAGTACTTTTAAATACTTGTGCTGCTGTTTTTCAATCAAAGATTACAATTTCATTTCATCTTGGTAATCGTCATAATAAAAGTTCATTAAAGTTCAATATGAATTAGATTAGGAAAGTGAAACTCCGATTCTGACTTCAGAGCAGCATGAAAATCACCTAAGCAACTATATTGAAGTCGTCAAATTTTCACAGTTTTTTCTTAAGAAAAGGAAATTGCTCGTGGAATTTGTTAATTGGGGTTGTCAAAGTTCTGCTGTCAGAAAACTTTCCCTTTCCGCAAGTGCTTTTATGCATCTCAAATTTTGGTAGCTCATCTATTATTGGTGGTTGTTGTGGTCTTTTCTTTGTGCTGGTATTGGGTTTTTGGGCCTGGAGTGTCACTATTTGGAAGGGGTTCTAGTTGTTATATGCTGACTTTGAGACTCGTTAATGTAAAGAAAATGGATGACTTTGTGTGGATGGATATCTACCAGGTTCTGAAGCAGTGTTAATGACATGACAAGTGATGGTAACTCAGAAACCACATCAACCAGTCTCCTTTTTCTGATTGATGTGTTAGGTTTAAGCTGATTTGTTTCCAGTACAATGTTAGAACCGAGTATTGATTGGACTTTTGTGTTACTTAACTGTTACAGTCTTAGTGAAAGTGTTCCAAAGCTTCATTTGCTCTGGAAAAAATGGGAAGGGATCAGAGATTTGGCATTTTGTAAAAACTGTAGACAATCTTTACTTATAGACAGATAGATGCATACATACATACATATATATATATATATATATTAAAGCATAACATGGGGTACTAGAAATCTTAGGGACAACCTACTAGGTCTTCTTATTAACTGTACCATATTCAGTGGTTTTTGAACTGCAGATGATCCGGATCCATTCCTAGCTTCCCTAGTTTTAGTTGCTTCTCACAGTTTCATTCCCTCCTAAAATTATGCTGCGGAGAATCACAAGCATTTCACTTTCAGGATGTGTTTGGAAAGAAAGTCGTCGGAGATCTGTTAAATTTTCAGAACAAAAATTAGTTTAAATAATTTATTTTTCATATTATTTTAGCAAGTTTGTGTCAAAGTATATGATGTGGTGGTATTATACTATTTGATGATTATAATATACTTAAGAAGTAAGCAAAATACAATGAATCAAAAACATTATACTCTATGAACTACTGTGCTCTTTCCTCTCTAATCTTAAGCAAACTCAAATAATAGGTGTAAGGTATAGGGAAATCATTGAGGCAGCAATTTTCTGATGGTCTCTCCAAATTTATTATCAAAAACACTGCTAGCCATCGAGCCTCTTCATCATAACTTGAAATAAAATCAAAATACATCATATGATCAATGATGGTTTCTGGATGTACTTATTGTTCAACCTTCATTTTGTAGCTTGTTTGCTATACTTAATAGAGAATAGAAAAATATTATTGCATTGTTATTTGAAATATGTTACAGGATCAATTCATTTTATTACTATGAGGGTGCTTAATCATTGTTTTGATTATTTTCTTGCAGAAATTTTTTCTTCAGGGAAGGTTCATATTTGGACCAGATGTGAGATCACTGGCGCTGACAATTTTTCTTATTGTTGCTCCTGTCGCAGTTTTCTGTGTCTTTGTTGCCAGAAAACTGATGGATGATTTTTCTGACCACTGGGGGATATCCATAATGGCTGTTGCTGTTGTGTTCACAGTTTATGTGAGTCTTTTTCTCTCGTGTACGATATTTTCTTTCTCTGTATGTCATTCAACTGTGTTGGTAATCTTCTATGATTAGAATCATTAGAAGCATTCCTCTATATTCAACCTCTCACACTTGATTGAAGTGAACTGATTTGGTTGATTTGTCAATGAAATACTGCATATTTTTAACATCTTTAATGTTTCATATCTTCATTTGGAAAAATTGTCAAAGTAAGAGTAGTTATAGTCAAGCAGAACAAATGCATCCTAATTGTAATGATGAAGTTGGGTCCATGGTTAAAGCCAAACATCATGGATTGTTGTCCTCCTTTTGGATCAAAACAATAGTTTATTAAGGGAGGGAAGGACATCCTTCCTAGTGTTGCAAATACTAATCTTTTAGAAGACTTTTGCAAACACTTGTTTCATAGCTATTGTGAGTGCTACTCTTCCGAGACATCGATAATCAGCTCTGATACCATTTGATAAACACTCAAACACTTAGGAAATTCACTCTCAAATCAATGACTAGCTATTAAGGGGAGAAAACCAAGCACTAAATGCTCTACCAAGCTTCCTATACTAGTCAATGTGGGACTTAGGCACCAAATACTCTATTGGATTGAGACTTCCCCTTGAATGTGTATATTTTGCTTTAATTAGAGGCACCAAAAGAAAGCATATGTAGTGTGTTGTTATAAAACTTTGCGCCACCTTCTTCTGCCATAAACTTATCAAAAGAAGTTCTCCAAGCTATTGGCACAAACATCAAAGATTCATCACACACACACGCATAGAAGCCTACTCCATGTGTAATCTGGCCATGACCATACCTGTGTGAAATGCAATTTAAAAGAAAGATTTTTAGAGGCAGTTTTGGGACTCTGAGGTAGCTTCCCTGTGTTTCAAAGTTTCTTCAAATCTCCATTTTCTTTGGGTAGTTCATTGAAAACAAAATCTTATGCTTGTACACCTTTCCCTTTTTGTGTGATTCTATTCATTTGTCTTATAGCTTAGATAATGGATTCACTTGGTATAAAACAATAACGGCTTTCTATCAAGAAAATTGTTTACTATGTCATATAGTCTAGTCTTATGGTGGTGGATTGTAGATGCAGCAATGACTTATAATAGTTTAGACTGTGGTTTGAAATGGTAATACCATAATACATCTACAACCCTACATGGTTAAATGACTTGTGTCTGGAAAATTATAACTATAGGATTTAGGGAGCCAATGTGGATAGATCTTGTAAGATTAATGCAGTTGTCTTTGACGGTATTCATTTTAGGCAATGTAAGGTAGCATGTTATAGTACACTTGGGTTATGCAATTTTATTGTTGTTTGATTCATGTTTGTGTGGACCATCTCTACTATCGTTGTTAATGACATATCAAACTTGAAATTTAATGAAAAATAGCATTTGGAGGACTAAAATTAGTACAAATGGTGCTTTTTGCTATGTGAAAATTGTATTTCTTACATGTGTAGAATTTATTTTGAAAGTTGTTACAAACCAAAAAATATAGCGATAAAAGAAAACAGAGAAAATGAAGGCACTGTGAATTGTATGTTATTTGCAATGAAAAGGAAACTATAAAAGGAGGAAACCTCCAGTTTCTTAGAGCATAGCTCCTATAACAGAAAATGAGAAAATCACATAATCACCCTCTCCCCTTTTGCCTCATCAGACTAAATAATAGAAAATACTCTCTCACATCTAACAACCTCTCTGCTATACTAGTTCTGTTATGTAACAACCTCTCCACTTACTCATGCCACCTCAGCTTCAGGATTTCGCTTCTTTCTTTTGCGCACATAAACCTTCAATACCTTAGGTGTCACATGCCCCTCATGGACCAATGGCTCTTTCAGCCCATAAACTTGCTGAACTCGAACAAAAGGTGAATTTTGATATGATACAGACCTACACCTAGATGTTAGTTCTTTATGTTCATGTCTGGCTCACTAGTTACCAAATTGATATGCTTTGCTTCCAGCAATCAACTTCTTGTTTATTTCTTATTTGTTGTTTGGTATTTATGTCATGATAGAGGCATATCACTAATTTACCATGGTTTGCACCTAAAATATGTTCTCTCTAAACTATGCTGATGCTACAATCTTTTCAGGTCTTGGTTCTTCTTTTGTTTACATCTGGCCGAGATCCAGGCATAATTCCACGCAATGCACATCCTCCGGAGCCAGAAGGTTTGGACAGTAATCTAGATGTTGGTGCTGGTCAGACTCCTCAACTGCGGTTGCCTCGCTTTAAGGAGGTTGAGGTCAATGGCATCCCTATTAAGATCAAGTATTGTGATACTTGCATGCTCTACAGACCTCCTCGTTGCTCACACTGCTCGATCTGTAATAATTGTGTGGAAAGGTTTGATCATCACTGTCCTTGGGTTGGGCAGTGTATTGGACTGGTAAGTTGGATCTTTCTTCTCCCAACCTAAGTATTTTCTTTCTCTTTTTCATTTTCTTTTTATTCCCATAATGTTTTGGGGGAAGAGGAGCTTTATCTCGTTATTAATTGTGACAGACTTTTCTGAGTCAGCTTTGAACTCATTGAAATTGTTCACAATAATTGCATTTTGTACATGTTGTCTCTTGAGAAAACTCGTTTTATAAATTTATTAAATTCAATCTAGCTTTAGTTTAATTTTACTTTCAAGTTTATTATAATTGGTAATTCATGATATAATCTAGCTATAAATAAAGTGTTAGCTTGGTGGGTGATCTTTAAACAGTGCTAGGTTTTTAAGAGACCAGATTATCTCCTTCAGTTCCCAATTCGTAGATAACTCCTCTTATTCTCAAACCTTCTTATTTATAGGCAATTCAACTCCTACCTTATTAACTCTTGCTCTCTCAACTCCAATATGCAAACTAACATGAACTCTCTTAACTAGTGAACCTATCAAATTTTTGTCCTGTCATGGAAAATTTCTCTTCAAATTGTATCCTCTATGGTTTTGTGCCTCAAGCTGATCAGACAAATGTTTTACAGGGAATATAGGCTAATGTTCCTATTCTTTGGTTCAGAACATGTTGCAAATGGTGACAAGCGATGTGTGATTTATTGATATTAGAGAGGAGAGCTACCCTTGCCTCCAATAAACCAAAAACAATATCCACTCTGTAACAGACATTGACTTCTATTTATGGAAAAAAAAATTTAAACAAGTTTAAAGTGGAACTGAATTAAGACTCCATATCCCCTCTGCTATTTTTCTTCTTCATAGGTGCTTCAGCCATATTTTTTCTTAAGTTTGCAGCTTGCATTTGTGTTCATTTTTTATGAGTTCCCCGATATCATTATTTATTTTTCTCGGGATTACTTTTCGGTTATCCTTTGCTTTGTGTCATTCTTGAATATAATTGTTTGCACATTGTTATGCAGCGTAATTATCGGTTCTTCTTCATGTTTGTCTTCTCAACTACGCTACTCTGTATATTTGTTTTTGCGTTTTGCTGGGTTTATATTGTAAGAATTATGACGGCAGAAAAGACAACAATTTGGAAGGCAATGATAAAAACTCCAGCCTCCATTGTGTTAATAGTTTACACCTTCATATCAATGTGGTTTGTAGGCGGCCTCACTGCCTTCCATTTATATTTGATTAGTACCAATCAGGTAAGAACTACTCTTTTTAATCCACATGCTTTAGATGTAAACTAGTTTTCAGATGTATACAGCATGATGTTGGCTCCTTTACTCTTGCAGACTACTTATGAAAACTTCAGGTACCGATATGATCGGCGAGCCAATCCATATAACAAAGGAGTGTTGAATAATTTCAAAGAGATATTCTGCATCAGCATTCCCCCGTCAAAGAACAATTTCAGGGCAACAGTGCCAAAAGAACCAGCATTACCTACTCGATCGGTGGGTGGAGGCTATATGAACCAAAACATGGGGAAAGTTGGGGAGGACATAGAAATGGGAAGAAAAACAGTATGGGACATGGGTGCTGGAATTGATGATTCTGAAGCTCAATTAAGCAATGACCGTGTGGCTGTAAAGGATGGCGAATTGTCTCCTGAAATCAGGACGACAGTTGATGACACAGACCGTGCTGGAATGCATCCTCGGCGATCTAGCTGGGGAAGAAAAAGTGGAAGCTGGGAAATGTCCCCTGAAGTTTTGGCTTTGGCAGCCAGGGTGGGGGAACCAAACCGTGTCGGCGGAGACAGCAGTAGTAGTTTGACACTTGACAATCGTCGCGTGTAGCCGAATGGCATGGCCGAAGGGACCTGGAAAAAGATTTGATTTTACAGTGATGATATAAAAGAAAAGATTACATTGTTGATGTGGTAAGTCTACACCAAAATCATGTGCAATATGGGTTGTAGGCATTTGCAAGGTGTTTGTTAGTGTTTTTTAGGCATTCTGCTTCCAAGAAGAAATTGTTTGGTGTTGCTTGATGTTGTATTATGCAATTAATTAGCCTTTGCACCTGTGGAAGTTGCTGCAGCTCTCTATCTCTCGTGGCTGAAGGCTAGTGACATGAAATATCCCGGAGGAAATCAATGATGGATCAAGCGGAATTGTTCTTACTAACTTATCTTGATGCTTGAGTTAAATGTAGTTGGTGTGTTAGGATGAGAAACTTAATGAGACAGATTTGCCATGACATAAATCTTTACTCTTTGTTACCACTCTAGTGCTATTGCCATTCTACTTTTAAGTAGGAACATTGCATACCATGTATAATTCCACAATGTTTGTGTTACAAATACAATCCATGGCTTGAAAAACAGTTTTTATTATTCTTTTCAATCAGTTATCTGTCAGAGGATGTTTAATCATTAAGGTTATATCTGGATTAGTTGTTGAAAAGGGATTTGTTTAAATAATAAAATTTAGATCAATTCCTGTTTGTACTAGTTATGAAACATTGATTATTTTCCAAACTTGTAAACCAATGGTTGAGTTACAACTTAGTTCAATTTGATTGGGGTGGAGAATGTCGACCCTTTACATCATCAAAAGTAGCGTTGTTGAAATGAAACATGGACACATTGTTAATTTAGGTCTCACTTTATTGCACTTTGCTTCTCTTTCTTTACAGTTTTGAGATTATACTTTTACCATTACTATACATCTTATAAACAGGCTTCCTACAACTTCTCTAAATTTTGTAATTCCATTATCTTAAATAAATATCCAGATTTTTATTTTTTCAAAATATTTGGTTGTGCGTACTCCTTTTTTTATGACCTTATCATCCTCATAACTTGATTTTAAATGACGAAAGAAGAGTGTATTTTCTTAGAGTACTATACATTTCAAGAATGTTGTATTTGATGAACATAGATTTCCTTATGGTAATCTTTTTCCCAATACACCAAATTCTGTTCAAAATCTGAGTCAGTATTTCAACTCAAGTCTTATTCGTGCACCACCCCAAAATTATCCAAATCATATACTAATCATTGAGCATATGTTCTTATCCCTCACACACCTCACTCATCATCCTCTCAGTTTATATTTAGTATTGTGGCGAGAAACACTCGTTTCTCTCTCAGTTGAACCTATAACTTGGTTGACTTGATTATTTTCTAGATCTTAAAAATACATATCTAGCTATGATTCAAACCAAATATATTCGTGATTTGCGATTTGTTTCATAAAACATAAAGCAGAACCTCATTCGATTTCTTTTCCTATTGTTTCTAATTGCAAGTTATCCAAACTTGGGTATTGATCTATTTTAAGATCCTATCTTATGAAACTTGGTGGTAGGTGTTTTCCAGTATGGTAGTCTTACTATATCAAAAATAAACTTTGTTGTTAACAAAGTTTGTTAATTCATGGCCAACCGCATGATTCTCACTGGGCTATGATACTACATGAATTAAGGTTTTCTAAAGGCACTTTGTTTTATGGATTTCCCTTTCAACCGTCATCTTTTACTCATTCTTTGTCCTAATCAAACTTTATGATGTTGATTGGACTTCAATCTTCAGGAGTAGTCATCTTTCTTGTTCCTAATTTAATATCTTGGTGGTCTTGAAAGCAGCAAGTTACTGCTAAAGAAGTTTGGCTTAAACTTCCACTAAATTATTGTGGATCTCCACAGTGCTTACAGAATTGCAAATTTCCTTCACTACTCCAATTCTTTTTTATGACAATCAAAGTGTTGTGTCTTTTGATCACAATCCGGTCTTTCATCACATTGAGATTGATATTTTCTTTGTTCCAAGAGAATGTTATAAATGTAAACGCATGAATAATTTATGAATATATGTATTTATTAATTATATTTTTAAATTTCTTTTAATTTTTAGATTATAATACCTTTATTTTCCACTTAAGATAGGTAAAACAAAATGGAACACTATTTGTAAATTTTTAAGAAAACCTATAATATTTTGTAATTTCATATAATAAAAGAACAATATATCACCAATGCAATTAACACTAATGTCACCCAAGCCTAAACTAGATTGGAAGGTGTGCCAAGCCCATCCCCATTAAAAAATTAATTTAATATCGTGTGGACCATTGGCCCACATATCAGATATTAAACTGATAAGAACAGATACTACACTTGATCTTAGCCAAAAGGCCGAGAAAGGTATGAATTGTTTGATATCAGGAGGTTCCTTTTATACAAGAACGTCAGGTGGCTGTTATCTACTATAATCTATGTGGGACTTAGGAGTGACTCGTGTAGAAAAATACAGACCTAAATTCCTGATTTCTTTTTTCTTTATTTTTTAGCAAATACCTACGAGATACAAGAAGCCTATACTGTCTCGAAGCGAATCCATTTTCTGAAACCCAGACTACTGTATATATCGAAACTAGAAATATAATAATGCACAAAAATTGTCTTATATAAATAAGTTTTAATTCTTTAAAGTATTAATGAATTACTATTTTATATATAATTATTTAATAAATAATAAAATATATGTTTATACCATATATTTTCAAAATACATAATTTAATCCTATTTAGCATGAATTCTAAATAATATAATATATTCAAATGTTCATCTCAAATGTAATTTTAATCAAAATTACTTTTGTGGGTAAGCTTTTAGCTTTATACAATTTTTTTATCACTTTTGTCGTTTTAGTTAAAAACTTTATTTACTCTGGAACGCATAGGTTTATATCTAATTGTGAGGATAGAAAATATTTATTATATTTGAAATCTTAAAATCGCAGTTGACTCCAAAATTCTGCTACATCAAAATTTAGCTTTTAATTCAAAAACTCACCCAAAGTTATACATTTTCTATTAAAAAAATAAATATTATTTCTTATTTATTTATACTATATAGACACGTTATCATATTTTTCCTGTATATATTTTTTAAATATATATAATACCATATTAATAAGTGATAATATTATAATATTATTAAATTAATATAAAAAATATATTTACATTTATTAAGAACATAGTGAAATAAATGAAAAATAAAATTAACGATGAATGATAAAGAAAAACATAATTATTAAGTTTTATGAAAAACATGTAAAATTAACTATTATTTTTAAAAAATAAATAAGTTAAAAAATAATAAATAATTTATTATAAAAGATAAAATAAAAATAATAATTATGGACATAAAATCTTTTTTGTATTTAATTATAATTTAAAATTATTTACTGTGACATCTCATTTAATAAATAAATTCTAATAAACAAAATATCACATGTTATAATAATATAGAGCATGCGACATAAAGTACATGAGAATTCACCATTACCGTAATTTCAAAATATACTTGAAACAAAAGTACCATGGGCACAGAACAATGTCATAAATTTGTCTTAAAACATAAAATAGATTTCCAAAAGATTGCTCAACAAAACAAGGAATGACATAAGACCAGTTTTTCAAAAGATATTCAAAAGAGCAATTAGCAACACGCCTAAACTACACAACAACATCTTCACCATCTTGATGATCACCAGGAGTCTTTACATATGCTCACACCAACATTTGGTGACCATTACAAAAAAATAAATAACAAGGAAACAAACACGGAAAGAAAGAGGGGTAAGCTAGTGTATTTACATAAGTACATCACCCAAGAAACACATACATTGATAAAAGAAACATTAACTCATAGTTTTCATTCAATTAAACACCCAACTAACTTTTGACTCGATATTCGAATTATGCGCTTGATATAGAATTCTAAGGAAGTATACACCTATGTTAATTTCTAAACTCTATTGTGTGACACCCCAACTACTATATTGAATAATTATTATTTTGATAAAAAAATATGGAATTTTTTTTTGTACAATAAGATTTTCCTTGAGAGAACATTAATAATAACATAACTTCATATTCTTATATACATATATATATATATATATATATATATATATATATATATATATTTTATATATCTGTAATTGTTCATGAAATATTACAAAAATTCATATATTTGTATAATATTAAGAGTCCTATATCAGAATAGAAGATTATCTATATTTTTAATATCTCCTAAAGATATTAATAGAAATCATCCATGAGTAAATCTTCAGAAGATCCACCAATAATATCCCAAACAAATCTCACTGAGCAGGTTCCTCTTTTGCTCATGCAACAGGTACATATGAAAGAAAAATATGAAAGGAGTCAAGTAATTTATAAGCCTTAGATTGTAACATCCCTAAGGAATATTACTGATATTTAATAAATAAAATTTGAAATACAATAAGTGTCGCATTTAATATAAACTATTTCCCAAAACACGGGAAATTTAAAACTTTCCTACATAAAGCCATAAAACCAGGAGTCCATAATTCATAAAACTGAAATACAAGTCAATGGCTCCTTCCAGGTTTACATAATATTCTCAAGATAAAATAATAAACATATAACATATGTATCTACAAAATATCCCATGCTAGCCCTCGCTCCGAGTCTAAGCATCTCCTGGCCCACCTGTCACATCATCTGCTCCCGGATAACTAGTTATCCGATCATCGCCACACACACACAGAAAGGGTGAGCTATGCACAACATATATAAACAAAACATGAATATAAATATATTTCCCAACCCAAAATAACATCATTAAATTCATAATTTCCAAATCACCCAACCATGACCTCACAGTCCTTCATGAGTCATATGCATGAACTAGGTCTTAGGACTTCCCTGTGCTCCCACGAAAGTAACTCATTTGTGGTCCAACCCTATAAGCCTATCCCGCTCATAGTCCTGCCCTACAGACTCATCGTCTGTAGTAAAACATCCAAGTCTCACACTTGGACCCTGGCACGCACGCAATCACCATACTATGGACTCCTCGCCTAATAGTAGCCGACGGGAACATCACAGTCCCTTGCCCATCGTGTGCCCGACACATGCAATCACCATACTAAGGACTCCTCGCCCATTAGTAGCCGACGGGAACTCAACCAGTTCCATGCCCATCATGTGTCCAACCACCAAGCACATCCCAGACCCCTAATGGACTTAGTCCTTCAAGCCCACACACCACAACACATGCATATACAACCTAACCATGGTATAACAGCCAAACACACTCACAAGCACATAGAAACATAGTAATTCGCATAAACTCGCTTAAGCTAGGGCCCCTCGCCCAAGCTAGACCCTCAGTCTCGCTTAGGCTAGTCCACCTCGCCTGAGCGAGTTTAAATCAGCAACAAAACCACGTCATCTCGCTTAGGAGAGATCCCCTCGCCTAGGCGAGACCATTAGTCGCCCAAACACCCATTTCAGACTCGTCTGGGCTAAAATACAACCAAAGCACCACGCATGGCCACGACATCTCGCAAAGTATATGTTAAGTTAAACGCAAAAACCTTTCTTGGACGAGAATTCGCGCTCAACATGAGCACACTTCCTTGCGATCTCGCCTAAGCGAGAGTGCCACTCGCTCAACAATAACACAGCTCGCCTAGACGAGCTACAAGGCCTTTTAACCAGAAACGTAGCTCTGCAATTCTCGCTTAGGCGAGATGGACTCGCTTGGGTGAGACTTGCAGGGTTTTGCCTCTGTACACGCACACAAATCATTCGAAACATACCCAAACCAATCCCAAATCGCAACCAAACATGTTCAATCAATTTGTATCATCAACCAAGCCATATATATGCAGTGCAACACGTTTGAATCCTCTGAACACACATATTGGCCATAACCCAAAAATAACCAAATTAAAAGGGACTTTTACCCCACATACCATTCGATGATATACACAATCAACATAAGTCTACATTTCAAATTCCACACTCTAAACCCAAGTCCTCTCACACAATCAAAGTACTCTCAACCACTTGAGCTAGTACTTTTCCACGTCGCATTAAACAACAATTAATGCCATAAAGACGCCTTCTACCCGCATTTATTAATTAAGTAATTATTTAATTTATTAATTTTCTCGGGTCTTACAGATATCAATCTTAATAAACTCAACAAAAAATGCAGACACTAGGGGCCTAGAATTGGACCTACAACCACAAAACTAGATCTCGTTATACCAATCATATGGATTCATATTCCACTTCTAATGATCCATTATGAACATCAAAAGTTAATTTGGAAAGTGATTAGGTAGTTGAGTATTTCTCATAAAACATTGGTACAATCATAATTATTTCTTTCTCGAGAATATTAGTCATTTATTGGCCCACAAAAGAGATATATACTCACTACCTAACTTTGGGGATGTCGAGCAGGTATTGGATAATCCCAAGTTTGGCCTATGAATATCCTAGTCCAGTGCATTATTCTGAACTATCTAGATATTCACCTACTTGGTAAAACTTCCTTAGACCCCACCATGGTCCTTGCCTTTCATCCCGCAATATACCAAACTATGACTTCCCAAATACAAACATTCTGACACTAGTTTATCTCAACTTATTGAAACCAAACTTAACTCTTACTTAAGTGACATACTCTTGGATATTTTCAAAGGTCATAAGATGTGATGACTATCAAATCATGTCATTGTATAAACTATACACAAAGAATATAAAATAACAATAAAATATACATGTAATTTTCTTCTATCCAAGCTCACTGAATAAAATAATATTTACTTTTACTTTATATTTATTTATTTATTATAAAATAATGATAAAAGAATAATCAAGGCAAGAACTTTAAATAAATAACAAGATAAGGATTAGAATATTATAAATAAATATAATAACAAAAATATAAATTAAACAAGAACAATGCGTAACTGGAGATATACTAAATGAAATAAATAAACAGGATCAGTGCGTAACTGAAGATAAATTAAATAAATAAATATACAGGACCCATACATAACTGGGGATTAAATAAAAATAAATAAATAGGATCAATGCATGATTATAGATAAATTAAATAAATAATCAGGACCAGTACATAATTCGAGATTAAATAAAATAAATAAACAGGACCAGTGCATAACTGGAGATAAATTAAATAAATAAACAAGACTAGTTCATAATTGGAGATTAAATAAAATAAATAATTAGGATCAGTACATGATTAGAGATAAATAAAATAAAATAAATAAATAAGACTAGTGCATAATTGAAGATAAATAAAATAAAATAAATAAACATGATCAGTGCAGTGCATAACTGGAGATAAATAAAATAAAATAAATAAATAGGACTAGTGTATAACTGAAGATAAATTGAATAAAATAAATAAATAAACATATCACTGCATAACTGAAGATTAAATAAATTAAATAAAATAAGAAAATTGGATCAGTGTATAACTAAAGATAGATTAAATAAATAGAAAAGGATAATAAATGTGAATAAGTTAAATGGAAGTAAATAGAATAATATATTATTCAAAAATAAATAAAGGATTAATATAAAATCCATAAGTTTATCAAAAATTAATATAAACAAGTTTAACCTCACTCCCTCTTGCCTTATTGATGGAAGGACGTACTAATAATATTTGTAGATGTCTGGGATCTCTTTGAATCTTTGCTCTAAACTTTCTCTCTTTCCTTTTCTTTCTCTATCTTCCTCCTTTCTTTCTCTCTCTTCTCCTTTCTTTCTTTCTTTCTTTTTCACTTCCTCACTTAACTTCTCTCATTCCATATATATATATATATATATATATATATATATATAAGTCATGCATGTGCTCATTTTTTTATCCAAATCATCATTGTTTTCATTAATGAAAAGATAATGTTTATCTCTTTAGGTTATCTTCTTTTTTTTCCTTTTTCTTTTCTTTTATCTTTTCTTTTTTTTTCTTCTTCTTATCTTCTCTCTTTATCTTCTTATCTCTTTAGAAGATTTTTTTAATACACATACCTATTTAATAATATTTTAATTAATACATTTTTACCTCATATTTTTTTAATATATATATATATATATATATATATATACACATACATATTTCATTAGTTTTGTTTTCTTCTTATTATTGTTTTCAATAAGTAAAAACTACATCATGATAAAATATATTTTTAATGTTTAAACTACATCATAATAAAATACGAAAACATGAGTAAAAATAGAAGATTTTCTAAGTGTTTTATTCAAAGTAAATAATACAGTTTATTAAAAGTAGGGATGTTACATACCGAGTCTAGCCACAAGGGGTTATCACCCAATCAATCACAAGATAAATCCCAATTTGTTTTAGGTTCAAACACCTCCCAAGACTAGATATCCTACTACTCTCACCACATAATCACTCTACTCTACGTGAGTGTGAGTGATTATTAGAGTTCAGAATACCTTCCTTATCTAGACATCTCCTATATCAAGGCATACACTAACCACACCTTCACCAAGAATTTCCTTTGAAACTCTTTTATCATCAACATTCCACATGTTACCTCAGAATAATTATCATCCCAACCTAACCACATTAAGTACAGGTCAAAAAAATGCCACATCATTCATGCATAGCTTCATACATCATATTTTTAACATTAACCCAGTCAATCACAAGTTAAAATAAGAAATTAAAATTTTGCAGCAATTCTCACTTAAGCTAATATGATCTCACTTAAGTTAGAAATTCTGGCTTAAGCTAAAATTCAAACAGAGAGCAAAGTGGAATTCTGCTATTCTCGCTTAAGCTAAACTGATCTTCGCTTAAGCTATAATGATTTAACTTAAGCTAGAATAGTAGGTTTTCACTGGTTTCAACATGCAAAAACCAAAAATCCCAAACAACAAAACTAAAAAAACACAACCACAAACATCAAGCCAGCATTTTAAGTACGATTCAAGACCAAAAACATACAAGACACTTAAAAAAGAAATTAAAGTCCTAGCTTCCCTTACCTTGATTGGCGCTAACGTGAGGGGAAGAAAGCCCCAAGTGGAAAGCACTAGAAAACCCAAATACAGCCTAGGAAGCTGACATGCAAGAATACAGGGGAAGAACACATAAGACCTTGATCGAGCTCAGACAGAGATGAAACTTCAGAGGCAAAAAATGAAAGAGTGCGAAGTTGGGGTTGACTTACCCGGAGGAAGGGAAGTTCGATTCGTTCTGATGAGAAATCCGTAAAATTCCCATTTACAGTCTTTGCCTCGAGAAGTGGTAAAAACTGAGTTAGAATCGAAGAAAATATGTGGAACAATGACTGGAAGGGATGAGTTTGAGAGAAGATGGGGAGCGTAGAGAGAAGAAGCTAGAGTGAGGAACTGAAAAGTTTTATAAATAAGAAATATGTGGCTAACTTGGGTCCCTTCTTACTAAGGGTGGAACCCAAAATCCTGAATTAAAATAGAACCTTACATTTATATTCTATATTTTAAGATTAAAATTAAATATATTAAATTTTATACATTAAAATTTATATTTAGTATGTTTATTTAATAATTTAATATAAATTTAAAAATTCATTTTTACGTATAATTAATTAAACACCTACTGTCCCTTTACAAAATTCTTAGCCTGTTATGGTATAAATTACATACTCATTTGTCCTCTTATACATCATCAAAGTAATGCTGATGAAATGAAACATAAACGTATTGTTGATTTGAGTCTCACTTTATTGCATTATACTTCTGTTTCTTTAAAGTTTTGTGATTATACTTTTATCATTGCTATATATCTTATAAATAGGTTTCCTATAACTTCTAAGTTTTGTAATTCTATATTCTGCTCTCTTTAATTAAGATTCGGACTTCTATTTTCTGAAAACATTTGGTTGTGCTTACTTCTCTTTTTTATAGCCTCATAAACTTGATTTTAAGGTAGAAGAGTGTTTTTTCTTACGGTATTCTTAATTACACAGATTAGAAATGTCTATCATCCAGAGAAAAAATATATCTTTCGAGGATGTTCTGTTTAATGAACATAGATTTCTTTATGGTAATTTTTTTTTCTTGTACATTAAATTTTTTCAAAATTCTGAGTCAGTATTTATACTAAAGTCTCACACTTACACCACTACAAAATTATCTAAATGTTATATTAATTACTTAAATATAATTTATGAACGTAAAAAATTACAAATGTACTTTAGGTAGAGTGATTTGATGTGTAAATTGTAAAATATTATTTTAAAATGTATTTATAAGTTATAATTAAGTTTATACACTAATTTGGTCTCAACTTGAAGAGGACAAAATTAGATTGTTTTAAAAAATAAGCAACTAAATTGAATAAAAATTTAAATAGAGGACTAAATTGAAAACAACCACTACTGCTGTCACATGTCACGTGACACGACTATAACCTGACATGTGGCAGTTTATATATTTAAAAAAAAATTAAAAATTGAAATTTCACTAATTAACACATGTTATATATGAATATGATATTAACTTCAACTTAATAGAAATTATCAAATTGAACCTTTCTTACATAATTGAATGACTAAATTAAACCAAAAAATAATAAAGGGACCAAAATGAACTAAACCAAAAAATTAGAGAACTAAATTAGTAATTATACATAATTATTTCTATGATATATCAATCTAGCACTACTCCTTTTGCATATATTCTTATCCCTGATACACCTCACTCATCATCCTCTGATTTAAGTATAGTATTTTTAAACCCAATACATCCATGTTGTTTCTGTCTTAGTTTGAACCTACAAGTGTGAAGCAAGCACTTAAAGATACTATTTGGTTGGCTCCAATGTAGAAAAATACACGGGACTTAGGATCACTACTATTGATGGTCAATAATACCTTTTTGAATGGAGTAATTGGCGTCCATCATAGGGTCTCTGTAAAACTTGATTCCAACTCCACTCAAGCAAGAACACCATGTAGCAGATTATGCAATGCATCGAGGAGGTAAGGCGGGAGAATGAGACGATACGACAACCTTCAGAAGAAAACGTAAACAACTCCAACCACCAAGAGAAGGAGAGCAACCATCAAAATTTAATGTGCGTCTCTATTTTTCTCGTTAAGAAAGAGGTAACCATAAAATTGTTCAAAACCTTTAAATACATAATGTCCATAAAGATAATTTGATAATCTCGTAAATAATTATCTTTTTCTTGCATTATCTAAAATTCACAATCATAAACATAATAAATCTACAAACTTATCATAAATTTAATAAATATACAAACTTAATGAAATAATTCATTTTGTCTATAAAAAAAAATTGAAAAGGACAACAACCTTCATAAAAAAATTATTATTTTCTAAAATATATATCATATTGTTTAAGTTTAAATATACATTCACAGATTAGCAAATATCTTAACTTATTTAATTAATTTTCTTATTACTCAGATTACTTTCTTTATTACTGAAAGGCCTTAATGAAAGGTGTTAAGTGGTCACTGAGCATTATTCTCGACTTTTCAAAGTTACTTTGTATTTGACTTCACCATTTTTCTCTATTGAAACATTATAGGCATATGATAGACTAAAGAAACTCCAAGCTCGTCTTGGGGCCGGGCACGCCGTTTAAAGTAATTAACTGAGCTTGGCTGGAAGCTAGCCTAAAAGGTCAGTTTAAATCAAGCTCAACACGAACGGAGGGCTATTTGTTGGTTAGTTAAAACAAAACTTATAAGTTGTTTATTTTGTAGGTAAAGTAAATCAGACCATGAATTATTAAGCAGTTAGAGACTGAAGCCAAATTTAACAAAAAAGGAGAAACTTAACTAAAGATGGTGAGAAGAAAAGTAAAGGGTTAATTTGATACTAGAAGATGGTGCGCAGGTTATAATACCCTTTTATCTCAAAAAACTAAAGATTCAAGGTTGAAGGAATGAGTATCATCCCTGTTATCTAGGGCCCTACCTGATAGTTGAAGATGGATATTAAACATCCAAAAACCAACCTAAAGTTTATGGCCAGGAATTGAGCCTAAATTTTTTCTATATTTAGTTTAAATTTTATTAACAATAAGGGAGATCTTATATGTGGTTATTATCTTTGTATCTTTATCTTCTATTATTACCTTTGTAATCTTTATCTTCTATATAGATTCTGATTTTGGCCTAAAGATAGTCATAAATTTTGAATCAAGAGAGATTCTGATTGATTTTTGTCTTTGGCCTATAGCAAACACCTAATTTTGAAGTGAATGCCAAAATCTTTTGTTAATAAATTCAACAAAGCTTTATATATGAACTAAAACAAGTACTATAATAAATTCAACAAAGCTTTATATGGACTATAATTTTGTTTTATTTTTTGACAAATATACCCTAATTTTGTACTTAAAAATTGGAAAAAGTCCACAAGGAATTAAATATTTCTTTAGAGAAAATAAATTTAATATGAGAGTAATAACCGTCAAAATTTTTAATCAATTACATTTTAATCAAAATCAAGTAGCAAATGTAAACTAGAATACACATCTTTTATTCTTATACCACAAAACTCATTTGACTTCATGAATAAATTCAAATATGTTAATCAAGTTCTATTAAACTTTTTATTTAAAAATCTGCCACTAAAAAGTTATTTAGAAATTAGTTCTTTTATAATTATGTCTTGAATTAGAAATTTAATATTACATTATTTTAAATATCAGTTGTAAAATGATATAATTTAAAATTAAAAAAAAATTATCAAATTATATATATATATACATATATATATATATATATATATATATATATATATATAAATAATCAAAATCAAATAAATAACACTCCATGGTTCAGCCATTAACTTATCTCTATGCATACACTGTTTTTGAGGGACTATAAACTGTAAGTTACTTCGATATTTGACTACATTCCGTAACAAGAATACTAATAATTATATCTGTCAATTTGAAGGGACTGATTAACTACCAACACAATTTTTATTTACCTCACCTTATAACAAAACCTACTAATTGCAAATATTTTTCTAGATAATAGTATAAATTCTACTATAAAATCATTTTATTCTTCCATAAATATAAATGCATATGAATAATTCATGAAAAATAAAATGTATCATATTTATTAATTATAAGTTTTGGATTTCGATTATAATTAATACCTTCATTTTCTAAAGTGTAAAAATGGAAGAGACTATTTGTAAGTTCTAAAGAAAACCTATTATATTTTATAATTTCATATAGTAAAGTGCAATACACAATCAATTCACCCAAACAAAATTTGGATTTCTTAAAACATAGTAAAGTAATAAAGACAAATAAAGAACTAGATTGGAGGGTGTGCCAGGCCATGTTATAGTGCAACACAAGGGCGACACTTGAAGAACCCAGTAGCAAGCTACTGTTATGGATCTTCCCCATTAAAAAATTAATTTAATATCGTGTGGACCATTGGCCCACATATCAGATATTAAACTGATAAGAACAGATACTACACTTGATCTTAGCCAAAAGGCCGAGAAAGGTATGAGTCTTTCAATGGCAGGAGGTTCCTTTTATGCAAGAACGTCAGGTGGCTGTTATCTACTATAATCTATGTGGGACTTAGGAGTGACTCACGTTTTAGGCTCCAACAAACGGTGAATTTTTATATGCTACAGACCTACACACCTAGATGTTAGTTCTTTATGTTGATGTCTGGCTTACTAGTTACCAAAGTAATATTCTTTGTTTCCAGCAATCAATTTCTTGTTTATTACTTGTTGTTTGCTATTTATGTCAAATGATGGAGGCATATCACTAATTTACCATAGTTTGCTCCTAAAATAAGTGTTTGTGTTACAAATACAACATAGGTTGAAAAACAAAGTTTTTATTATTCTTTTCAATCATTTATCTGTCAGAGGATGTTTAATCATTAAGTTTATATCTGGATTAGTTGTTGAAAAGGGATTGTTAAATAATAAAACTTAGATCAATTCCTGTTTGTGCTGTTCTTCAATTAGATTTAGTTACGAAACATTGATTATTTAGTTACTTCTATGACACATGAATCTAGCACTACTCCTTTTTGCTTCTGTTATTGTCCCTCATGCATCTCAGTCTATATTTGATATTGTCACCGGAAACTAGATCTTCCTCATTGTTTCTCTCTCAGTTTGAACCTACAAGTGTCAAGCAAGCACTTAAAGATACTATTTGGTTGGCTGCAATGTACAAAAATACATAGGACTTTTAGTATCACTACAAAGCATGTCCAGTGGAAAAGGATTTCATCAACTCTATGGTTTTTATTTTCAAACTTTCTCTCCACTATGTTGATGACATGATAATAACCGATAGTTTTGTTACTCCGACTCAATATATTACAACCAAGTTTTATACAACATTTTCTTTTGTAAAAACTTCAATCAACTTGATTATCTTCTTAACCTTAAAATAACATATCTACCTGCCACGACTCAAACCAAAAATATTTTAAGATCTGCTTCATAAAACATCTGGCACAAGCTCGTTTGATTTCTTCTCTTACAGGATCTAATTGCAAGTTAGCCAAGCTTGGTGTTGATATGTTTTAAGATCCTATCTGATGTCAGTGGTAGGTGTTTTACGGTATGGCACTCTTACTGTATCAAAAATCAACTTTGTTGTCAACAGAAATCGATTAGAAATTATTCTTAATTTCTCGGTTATTATAAGGTGTTATTAGATTTTGAAAGAAAAAAAATTGGAGAAAAAAATTAAGATAAAAGACAGAAAAGGAATTCTTAAGAGAATAACAGAGATAGAAAAGAATAAGAAGAAAAGGAAATATGCATTACAGATTTCTTAGAATAAAGTAAGTTTTCTTAAATAAAGTAACCTTTTTATAATAGATTTTTCCTTAAAAAAAGGTTTTATAAAAAATATATAATTTTAATAAATAAATAAATAGGAATTCATTTACTTCAAAATTAGCGAAAATAGTTTATTTTTCATCTTAACCTTCAATTTTACTATAATTAAATGACAAATGCATTTAATTCTTTCTCAAAAATCATTAATATTTCATCTGCAAATTCTCTATCTTTTTCGACGCTAATATATATATATATATATATATATATTTCATTTTAGTTGGAAAATGCAGTCAGATGTTTGGGGTAGTATAAGTAATCAAGGGATAGTAACTCATATTATAGGAGGAAATTTTGCGCAGAGTTCCATTACCATTAATGGATGACTTCGTGATTTCTTATGGGCGCAAGCATCTAGGTAATTCAGTCTTATGGTTCTTCATTATATAT